>JAABUP010000296.1_pt1 | contig 111984 bp, 167 predicted proteins | sample 5559201 | NCBI WGS metagenome assembly JAABUP01 (sample SAMN10711887, study PRJNA513373) | rock metagenome | isolation source: Antarctica rocks | place: Antarctica
GGAGCTATTGATGGGGGGGGGGGGGGGGGCACAAGTGGGAAAAGGGAAGAAAAAGGGAAGGGAGGATGGGATAGGGCGCACTTGCATCAAGTAAAAGAGACATTTCAGCAGCTGTGAGACTTTGCACAGTGGCACATTGGTATGCAGCTAAAGCTGGCATGCAGGTATGCAATATGCTGTAGGCCAGGCCAGGCAAACAATGATTGGTGCATGTGTAGATCACAGCACCCTGGGTTTGAGCTGGCATTGGCAGTGACTCAGTGCTTGACAGTTAGTTGATGTGTCCCATGTGAGCCCCTGAGATGATAAGGACAATGAATGGATAAGTATATAGGCTAGCAGTGGCTGTCTTCAGGACAAAGAATGATGGTACACATACAAGAGCTAGCAGTGACCATTCTGATCTACTTCTGGGCTGAACCCAATCTGCAACGACCCAAAACTGTAGCTGCCATGCCAGGTACCATCTTCCGGCTCTTCAACTTGGCTGTATGGGCGAAAATGTTGCAAGTCTGATGAAGCCTTCCAGCTTTGCAGGAGAGTATGCTTTCAGGACCTAGACCAGGCTAGGATAGGGCTATGGCCAGTCATGTATCTTCAGACAGCCTTGCCACAGGCGGTCACATGAAGATTTGCACAACCTATTCTGAATGGCTGTGTGAGCTTGGTTGGCTGCCATTTCGCAGACAAAATGACATTTCCCACTGGATCAAGCTTGTACGTACTAGCTAGGAAGTACGTGCTTCATTAATGGTATTACAGCTGGTGATGCGGCAGTCAAGCAAACAATCAAGTCTGTACATGTATACATACCTACGCAAATCCCGCGCGAACACTGTTGATAAACACAAGAGTTGCAAGCATTCTATCCTGGTATCAGCCTCACTGACTAAGGACTCGTCGTCAGTCTGTGCAGTGGGACAGATATGGCCGTACGCACGAGCCTTCAACGTATAAGCCCTGCATTTCCACGATGACAACGACCATACGCTTTCACAGAATGAACATCCCCTCGGTCCTGTACAGCAGACAGGTGCATGTAGGGCGTGAGCATGTTGATATTTTTCGTGCTGACTTAAACTGCATGTCAGAAAGCTTCTGAGGCTGTTTTAATTCTGGCAAGATCTCGCGAGATTCCGCCAGTGGTGTGGGACTGTTGAAGCCAATCTGACAGTGTAATTTCATCAGTGGCATGAATCAGACAAGAATTGCACTTATTGGCAAGCAAAATTGGTAAAGCATCTGCGTACCACGTACCGCGTACACTACAAACCCTGCGGCAGACCCTATAGGAAACGCTGGTGTACGATAGCGTTCGGACGTTTTCAAGCCTTGGCTGTCGAAATTACAGCTCTGTTCTGCAGGTCTTCCCCCAATGGCCGTCGCTTTGGGCACAATCCCTTGCTGCTCGCATGCAGCGCAAGTCACTGCCATCCGACCCGCACCCTGGAGCTGCAACAAGCTGCTGCAGTGCAGATCACGCTCGGTTAAGCATACACAGTTGGTCCGGGCGCAGACAGGTTTGCTTCATGTCATATTTGCTGCTTGTTTTGTGCCGTAGCCACCGGACTTGCTGTAGAAGCAGACTGCAGACACCCAGTTGCACTATTTTCTGCAACACTCCGTGGTTCGCAGTTGAGGCACCTGCCCGGCCTACAGACACAGCAGCAAACGTAGAAGGTGGCAGGCAAACGCCGTCATATGTCAGCCTCTCAGACAAATACGCCATCGTAGACGCAGCTGGTACACAAATGCTTCTAGAGGAAGGACGGTGGTATACTTGCAATAGGCTTCAGGTAGGCGTAAGACTCAAGAGGACCAGAGTCTTGTTGAGTCTGTGTTCACTGCTCTGTGCTCAGTGCAGCTGTCATTGCAGGCTGAACCAGGCAGCACAATCAAGTTTGGCAGAGTTCTTGCATCCAAAGAAAATGGCACATTTTCAAGTGGCAGACCGTACTTAGAAAATGTCACTGTCGAGGCAGAGATATTGGAAGAGCTCAAGGGGGAGAAGGTGATTGTGTACAAGATGAAGCCCAAAAAGCACTACCAGCGGAAAAATGGACACAGGCAGCCCTTGACAAAGTTCCTGGTTACTAAGATTTCCACGAGCTAGAATCACAGATGCAAGTTGGTTTGTGTTTGTGGTGCGTGCGTGCAGCATATTTAGCTGTATGCAACATTGTATGGCCAGCTATGTTGAGTAGACTCAACCATTATTGGCCCAGACTGTCAGCCCAAACTATGCTGTTGATGACTGATTCAGCATTTGTGTCTGTTGCCTCAGCCTGTGAGTGCCAAAATTTTTCACCGAGATGTTGAACATGTCATGCAATTGCACTTTTCTGAGAGCTTCTGGACTGCGCAGGACAACTTAGGTATTGAAGTTTTTTGATGTCCATTGTTTTCACAGTCTGTCAGGCAATCTCGATTGTACATTGCTCTGCCAAATTAAATGATGACCACCCAAACTGGCTTACAGCAGAAACTTGGCTTGCTGTATGCAATGCCATCTCGGACTGTGTGGAGGCTCTTGGCTCCAGCTGGTCTTGCTGGCTCCAAGGCAAGTTCATATCACTCTCGATATAGCTACACGCATCCTGCGCTAGAATCTTACATGTTGCCACAACCTCCCTGAAAGCCAGAGGCTCTGAAGCAGCCACTTACTTGATGCGTGAGCACTTCCAGGACAGGTGCTGTGAGCCTGCAGCTGTGGTGTTGGTTTGGCTGACACATGAGCCAAGTCGTCGTGTAGACACAATGAGCATAAGATCATCATAAGCTGCCTCAACGGTTGGTAAGGTCGACACGCACTCCCTACTTTACCTGCCTCAGGTGGCTTGGTTCATCCATTTTGTCTGAAAATCCTGGGCTCTAAATGCTACATGGTCTAAAGGATACTGCCTAATAAGTTAGCTGTGATTGCTGGTGAACGCCTGACTTTATGAAATAGGTAATCAGGCAGGCTGGTGATGCCCTGCTTGACCTGAACAGCCGTAGCAATGACAATGATGCAGACCATCCACAAACGTGACAATGTACAGCTCTCCATAGATACACATGTTGTGCATGGCCCTGATTTGGCCTCACAATCAAGGGCGGCTTTGTTTGGCGCGTTTGGCTGCAGCAATCTGGTTTCCAGGTGTAGCACCTTGCATGCGTCGCTTACCAGCCCTTGCATGGGGACCTGTTGTTGCACCAGCAGACGTCTCATCATCACTGTAAAGATCTGCATCATCCTCATCTGGAGCTGCATTTGCTGCAGATGCTGGAGCAGCCACTTTGTTTGCCTGCAGAAATTGACACAGAGGTCGTCATTAATTGCACAGTCATTTGAGACTTTTGTATGCATGGTCTGTAGCTGCACAGCTGCCAGCAAGCACAACTAGCAACACTCAAGCAACACCTGACACACCCAGCCCATGACACTATGCCATGAAGTGCCAGCCATAGGAGGTTGGCAAAATGTTAGGTATAATATACTTTGTGCCCATGATGGCAGCCATAATGTACAGCTGCTGTGCAGTCCCAGACTGTACCTTCAGTTCTGCAGCAGTGGGCTTTGCAGCAGCAACCTTGCCGCTGATGACCTTCTGAAGGTAATCTGCAAATGGCTTAGCAGGCCGGTAAAGACATCTGCACCATCAGCACAGACTCAATCCAATGCAAAATAATCATGCAGATACAAACAAAATTTGCAAATAAGTGAGTTTGACCAGCGGGTTTGTGTTGCAAGCTTTTTGGTCTTTGAAGCATGACCAGAGTCACAGCAAAACCACCAAAAGACAGCAGCAGGACAGCACAGCACAGCACAGCACAGCACAGCACAGCACAGCACAGCACAGCACAGCACAGCTCATCACAGCATGTCATGTCATGGCACAACCAAAACCAAAAGGAAACTGGACCTCCAGAAGCTGACCTGTCGACCGTTGCCTGCTTAATGAGGTTGCCCCACCGCTCATCACCCTTCAGCGCCTTGGCGTTGCCAATGACAATGAGTGAGGACCTGGCGCGCGTCAGACCCACATTCATACGCCGCTCATCAGCTACAAAGCCAATGCTGCGCCCGACTTGAGTGCGCACAGTGCTGAAGATGGCCACGTCTTTCTCTCTGCCCTGCAATCACTCACTCACAACGTACTCGTGGGTTACTCAGAGTCACTCGTGTGAGTCACTCATACACTCAGCCCTGCCTTCTTGCACTGTAACAGCAAACACACATAGGTGCATGCATGCGCTCTGAGCACGGGCAATCTGTGTCACCTTTGAATGCAAAGTCTTCTGCACCTGGAAGCCATCAGACAGTTCTGTTTGCCTTCAGCAAAGCAATGTTGTCGTGTTATCGTGTTGGTCACAAAGACAAGGCAGTCTAGCTCGCGTGCCATCTGACCAATCGCATTGCTGCACCTGTTATGACACAGCTGACGCTGTCCATGCCTATTGCTACAAATCACTTTGGTGCAAGCTCAAAGAAGTGAGCTTACAATGGCATACCTGGAAGCCATCAACGGTGTTAACATCCACGATGCGAGCCCCTTCCTCCCCCAGCGCCTGCCGGAATTTCTCCCTCATCAGCTTCACCTGCTCGCCACACCACTGTTCATTCATGCATTCATTCGTTACGTTCTGAAAGTTGGTGGGACCAGATATGACCATTTGACCAACAGACTGATGTGACAAACAAGGCCAATAGGCATCAGCAGCAGACAACATCAAGCAGTCTTCCATACAGTGGACTTGGCAAGGCAAGTGCAAGCAGAGTGGCGGCCAGGACAACAGACCTGTGGAGGTATGTGATGCCATGCTGAAGCCTGTACAGCTGCATACGTAACCAGCCATCACATCCAGTTTGTCAGCAGATGCAGGATTGCAACAGGGCAACTACATGGATGCTGCACTTGTGAGAAGCTTACCTGTGCCTAGTAGCCTCAGGGGCATTGGTTGCTGGTCACAATGTAGGTGCAGGCAGCACATCAGTCTATGTTTCAGCAGTGCTTACCTGTGCTTTGTAGGGAGACATGACAGCCACAGAGGACTTGGTGCACAGGTCACAATGTAGGCTCAGGCAGCACACCGGTTGGTGATCCAGAAGAGCTGACCTGTGCTTTGTAGGGAGAGATGACAGCCACAGAGGGCTTGGTGCGCAGGTCTGGGTGCAGATGAACCAGCTCCCGGTACACACACAGTACCATCTCCACCTCGACCACATTCACAATGGAGGAGCTGCCCTCTGGAATGTCCTCCTTGCCAGACACGTCATAGAACACGAAGGGGCCAAAGGCCTACACAGCAAGGACAGGTGGATGGTGTTGGTTTGGACTTTAAAGAACAAAGTCAAGTTCAGGTTATTGTGAGGCAAGAACAACCAAGAAAAACAAGACCAGTGTGTCTGATCTGTGAGCCTTGAGGCCCCATGTTTGTTTTGATGCATCTGGCAACGACCTTGCTGGACAAGAACCTGGACTTGACTTCATTTGTTGATGTTTGGATTGTAGCCAGAGGCACTCAGCAACACACAGGGGGCCGAAGACCTACCCAGCAAACATACTTGGGTTGCCTGTGTTTCAAACTAGTGGCCTGAGCTCCAGCACTTGGGCTGTTTGATCTTCAGCCACACATCAGACCCAAACATTTCCCAACCAGATGACAGCAGACAAGAAGTCAGGGTGAAGCTCCCACCCTTCGTATCACCAGGCCCTGCCTGCTGTGATGAACACAGACACGCCAGCTAAGCACACAAGATGTATCAGATACAGCAATCTCACCTTGTCAGCATGCCAGGGTCGCTGGGTCTGGGCCTCCACCCCCTCCCCTGTTTTGACCCCCCCATCATAGAACTGGTTAGATGGGAACCGGCATATGGAAGGGTGCATGCGGTACTGGGTGTCCAGCACTTGCACTGGGTATCCCGCCTGCTGCAGCCTCTTGAACAGGGACACATCATACCCAAAGGACACTGCACGCTTGGAGATGACTGTTGCTGGCAACTGGATAGGGTCTCCCACCAAGTACACCTATACCAGTGGCCCACTCTGTCATCACTAAGGGCTCACATTGAGGGTTCACACTGGAAAGTCCACGCTCAAAGAATGCAGAGACACACTCATACTTCCTGAAAGACTGGCTTGCAGTGAGGGGTGACGCAATTCACATGATGAAAGCCAACTACTTTGTTACATGACCTACAGTGTTGCTGACTATCTGACCACAGCACCTGGTGCATGTGTTTGTGACATCAAGCATGACTGACTGAAGCCTTGACATGGACTGTAGTGCAGGTCGCGCCGCTGACCTGTTTTGGCTCTGCACATGGTGTGAATGACTTGATGCAGCATGGGGGCGCTTGACTGACTGACCTGTTTGACTCCTTGCACAAGAGGCACCAGGATGGCAGGCTCCACAGCCTGGGCTGCCTCGTCAATCACCACCACATCAAACTTGCGGCTCATCTGAGCAAAGAGACCTGAGCCGGAGAAGGACAGGGTGGAGCATACAATGTGAGCCTCCTCTAGGAGTGCTAGCTTCATCCTGTCACGCTCTATCCTGCTGGGACCCCGTCCACCCTGTAGGTAGACAACAGCATAGTACGTGCAGAAGAGTGAGGGGACATGATGGAGGCCAGGGTGATGCACACAACCTGGATGTCATCCAGGCTGGAAGGTGGTTACAACGTGACAAAAGCAGACATGCTGCTGTTTTGCACACCCCATTGGCTGCATACTTAACATGCTGGCTTGGTTCTGTCGTAATCTTTCCCTTTGGAGCTTGCGCTCCTTATGAGCGCCGAAATTTATGCAATGGTGCACAGCCAGTCTGTACCATAAGACGTGATGAATGGGCATCAGAGCCCAGCAGAGCGGCCCTGGGCATCAGCAACAGCATCAGAGCGGCACAGTAGAGCGTGAGATTGCATACATTGACAGCAAGAGCTTGCATCTCATGCTTCTCTGTGACGCAGCAATGCATTACAGCTCAGCATCTACCCTAGACAATGCTAGTGACAATACAGGCATGTGGCAAAAGCAGCCAACAACGTGTCACTGTATGCTACAGCAACATGCAGGAACAGGTCACAGAGCATACCCGAGACTCTTTGGTAGCTTCTAGGCGACGCTCAACAAGGGTTTCCATAGAGACCGAGGCCACAGAGTGGTGAACATTCATGCCCATGCGGATGATGCCCGGTGTGTGCTTGTCTCCATGCCTGTGTCACAGCCCAGGCAATGTCAGATAGGCATGTCATGTATCTGTCATAGACGCCTGCAGAACTAGCGACAAGTGAGACTGGTGACAAGTGTGACTAGTGACAAGTGAGACTAGTGACAAGTGTGATTAATGACTAGTGAGACTAATGACTAGTGAGACTAGTGACAAGTAAGACCAGTGACAGCCATTGGATGCATACATGCAGAGTGTAGTGCACATGAACCTGCATCTGCATATGTAAAAGCCTCATTGCTCTGCCCTCTGCCTTTCATATATCCAATACATTTACTCAGCAGAACAAAGACGTGTGGAAAGAAAGATGGACATCTGGTCAGAGGAGCAGCACCAAAATGCAAAGCATCAACAGCAGCGCTAGGGAGCAAGGAGAAGTGAGAAACAACACAACAGCAGCTGACAAAAAGGAGGAAGACAACCAAGGGACAGAGGATCACCAAAGAGAAGAGGAGGGACAGCAAGGGAAAGGGGCTCAGGATGGAAAACAGCAGGATGAGATTGAAGCGAGAAGGCTTACTCATCTAACAGTCCTGTTGACAGCAGGCGCATGACAATTTCATCTAGAGCTGAGTTGGAGGGCGCACAGACCAGCACATGTGACTTTCTGCCCACGTCCTTGCCCACTCTCACAGGCTTGCTCACACTCAGCAGCCCAAACGCATCAAGGTAGGTTGGGACAGTGCTTGGGGCATCCCAAGGTTTGATAGCTTCCCTGCACAGCGGTGGCTTGAAGTCAGTGGCAGCAGGCATCAGGAACAACACCAAGTCTGTCACTCAATGCTTCATGTTGAATACCACATGCACTGAACACAAGAAGCGTCCAGAATGGCAGTGCACTTGCCACTCTTTCGGCATGCTGAGACTCTCCACACGGGCATTCATGCTGTGCTGCCAGTTTGAATAACTTTCATGCTAGCTGCCACTTCTGTACAAAACGAGGGTGAGCTCTAAGACAAACCCCCTTGACAGTTGCATGCAGCAAGCAGCCTTTGTTACGAGATGAAGGGCGACCTGGGGTTTGCGCCAATAAGCCAGGGGGATGACTGCAACCACAATCGCTTCTGGTCCTGCATATCGATCTGCAGAATGGGTCTTGCAGTTGTGCTGCCCTTCAGCAGGCGGGCTGACCCAGGTGGAGCAGAGTGCATGATGATGCTCAGCAAAGCCAAGATTGTTCTGGTTTTCCCAGTGCCTGGGGGACCCTGCATGAACAGCAGCTCACGAGCTGATGAATCTGGCATGGGGGCTGAGGTCTGACTGTCTTGCACAAGACAGTGTGTGATTGCAGCAGGGTGAACAGGCACTTGTGTGTTGAGCCCTCCTGTCTATGCCTCATGGGGCCTCAAGCATTGCTGTGTTGCTAAAGCTTGGCAGCATGCACTGGGGCTGATGTTCAATACAGAAGCACTACACACTAGTCATTGCCACATCTGTGTTGCTGCTGGCCATTGTCACTCCCAGGAGTGACTGCACTGTGTGTATGTATGTTAAGAGGCAAAATGCACGGGTGAAATTTGAAGTGCATGGAGGGTGTACCTGAATGAGCACCACAGGGGTGCCATCCAAGCCCTGTGTGACAGCGCTGACTTGGGAGGCATTGTACTCGGCTTCTACTTTCTCTTTCATGACCTGCATTGCATGCAGCAAATTTTGCAGCACACTGATGAAAGGAACTCAAGCCTTTCAAATCAGGTGCGCAGGAAAGTCAGGTCAACAGCCTGGGACATAGAAGCAACAGCATGTTGTGCAATTGCCTGAAATAAGTGTGCCCTGCAATGTGAAGAAAGACGGACTGTGTCCTGCTACATGAAGAGAGAGGGCAACATGACCTTTGTGGGGATTAGGTCATACAAAGTTCTGTTGCTATCACAGTTGCTCCTGTGCAAATGGGTTTGCCGTGCAGGTGTGCACAGCATCGAATACACATGGTAAATACCAACCCACAAAGGAAATCGACACAAGCTGGTACACCAAACAGGTTATCTCAGGGCAGCTACCAGTCCAGTATCAGTGTTTGACCACATGCCAATACAAACCTTCAGGCAAAGCACAGCGGGCAGATGAGCATTCCACCTGAGGGACCATAAGCTTGCTAGTGCGGCGAGAAGTTGATATCTTAGCCGACAGGAGGACGTCCTTGAATCTGAGATCCTGAACAGCATGCAGGGCAGACCACTCCCGCATGATGGTGGACATGCTGCTTAGCTTCAAGACGTACCAAGTGCTGCCAGGCTGTGACAGTCCTGCCTGCATGGCTTGTACCCTGCATGCAGCCAAGATCCATACTGACCTGCTTCACCGGTCATGAGCAGGCGCATGCCAGGCCATGCCATGATGCTGGACAAGGACATGTCATCAGCGTATCACCTCGCCACTCAAGACAAGCACCAGCAATCAGGCTGACGAGCATGTGGGGCATGGAACTGTGTGAGAGGTGCAGTCATCCCTTCCACTGATCCCACTCACAGTCCTCAGAGTAGGCAGCATTATGCTACACCAGTGACATGTTGGTGTGGGTTTGTCAAGCCATGCAAAGCATGTGAAGCAGCAGAACCTGTTGCAGCATACCAAAGGCTTGATTGGTACATAGAGTTGCTGTCCATGCCTTTGACATTTAGCCAGCAAACTGGTTGCACCGGTATATCTGCCTCCAGTGCAGAAGGTCTTTACCTCTTCTTGCCAGCATCATTACCCTCCTGCATGCTCATTTGCATGTAGAACTTCACGCTCAGGCTTTGTTGGCCCTCATGGCCATCCACAAACCCTATTGCATGCAGCTCAGCACGAGCATTTTCATCCTGAGGCAGCATAAACTTGTTTGACTATGTACTGTCACAAGATTGGCATGCAATTCTGACAGAAGCATTACAGGCTATAACAGCAGTGCTCACAGCTGCAAGGATAGCGTGCAAGGAAATGGAGTCAAAGACACTCACATTGGGGATCATCTTTTGACAGCAATATAAAGTCATTGTCAGAGTAGTCACGTGCTACCCCCTCATCCATTGCAATCCTTGATACCAGAAATTCATCTTGCTGCAGCAAAAGCATCAATCTATGTCATATTGCAACAAACATAGCATAGCTTGATGCCATAAGCAGCAGCATTGGCTTTATCAAGAGGACAAGACATACCAGGGAGGTTATAGCAACCACAGCCTGATGAGCTTGCATGTTCAATGCTTCTTCGTTTCCTCTGACCAGCAGAGCGCCACACTCTTCTAGCACTAAGGGCTCAAACACAGCTATGTACTCCTGCATGCCGACTGTATACTGACACAGGTGACATCTTGCGGTGCTTACAGAGCTGGCAAGGGTGTGATGTCACACCTGGACACTTGCAAAGGTGACTGGAACTTTCTTGAACCTTTCGGTTGGCATGGCCCCTTCACCAGCGTCGGAGCGTGTCACAAGTTGCCAGTAGTCCCATGACAGTAAAATCTGCTGCAGCCTTAGTGTAGCGCTTTGTGTACTAGTCATGACACTTTGTGGGCACTAGCAAACGTCTCAGTCTGACGTGTAACGCTTCACGTCAAAAGTAACATCAGCATTTGAGACGTGCTTGGACGCTGATGGAAAAGGGGCGAAGCGTTCTGATACCCCTGAATTCTGTGACTTTTTGGGAGCATTGCCGATGGCAAACGGATGAGTACAGCGTTTATGGAATTAAAAAAGTCATTCAATCAAATTGCTGTAATATAGAGACTTGATCGCACAGGCGAAAGGCGTCAGCTTTCGCAGTTTGGTTAGGTCTGATCTTTGACAGCTACTCTCTGCTACCGTGCGTCCTCGAAATTTTGAAAACCTGAGAGACAGACTTTAGCCCACACGATTTTGCACAGTCTGCTTGAAGATGAGGAGAGCAGCTGCCTTGCGAACGGCTTGCACTGCGCTTGCAGTCGAGCGAGATGGTCAAACGCACAGAAGAAGAAGAGCTGAAGAGCAGAGGAGCAACAGGCGCAGCATGAGCAGCAGACGGAGGAGAGCGCGTGGCTTTTTGCGCTTCGTAGGACCCAGAGTATGCTGTATAGCTGTATGAAGGTCAGCAAAGCTCACACACTGCATTGCAGCAGCATCGCCATCCGGAAGTGTTGAAACGCTCAGATCGGAAACGATAGGTCAAGGATATTGAAGAAACGCTCGTCACTTGTGTGGGTCGGACCTACCTGGGCTACGTTGAGCATTGAGCTGGAGGCTTCAAAAAGCTCTTCGTCTAACCAACACACCCGTGGATACTTTGGCGTGTCTAGGTTTACTAGCCTGATCAAGCACGCTCCGGACATGCCGCACATGCAGCATGTATTGCGGTGGCTGTGGCTCTAGCGCCACACCGTTGAACACACTTAATAAATTGCAGCACCATCCCGTGCCGAGGTGTAAGCATGAACGGTGTGGCTCTTCGCAACGCGTTGGACCTGCTTTTGGACGACGCTGGAAGACACCGTGCTGATGAAGCTGCGGATAGCTGGGGAGGCCTAGTGCAGCTCATTCAAAACAACTGTCAGACGCATGAGGACCTTGGGCTAGTTGCTTCAGTCCTGCTGATCACTGAGGACAGTTTGCTGCAATTCCTGACTAATTCCCTTGAACAGCAAGGTGCTGTTTGCGTCTCAGTCACTCAGTGTGTTTGCCTGTGGTACTTGAATCCCACTGCAGGCAGCAAGCCAAACCTGTTTGTCATCTTTGCATAGGAAAAGGTGGTAGCAAAGTCAGAGAAGCAATCTTCAAGTACTTGGAGACCTTTCTAACAGAGCTTGGTCCAGACAGAGCCCAAAAGTACTGCAACAATGTTATTCATATCTGCCTTTTTGCCTTCAAGCGTGAAGACTCCAATCCAGCTAAAGCAGCCACCTTCTTGCCCTTACATTGCATACTGGAATGGCATTTACCAGTACCAAATGAGAAGACAGCTATAGAGCTGGCAAAAGCATATCAAAATGCCTATCAGCGAGTCAAAACAATCACAGGGACTGTCAAGGGAGACATCCTGCAGACTTTGGGACACCTTCTGGAAGCCAGGCCTCAGGTAACAGAGTTTTGCAGTGACAACAGCTCTTTGAATTTGTGAATGCATACAGTGTCACACACCCACTCAGCTTTTGTCCATATACAAGGCTGTATAATCCTTCAACTGCATTGCCTCGATGGTTTCTCATGCAGGGCTTTACTCAGAGTTTTGGCTTTGACCATCTTTGGCTGCTGAACGAGTGTACACTGGTTTTGCAAACACAGTCCAAGGCCAACAAACCAGACCAGGGCTACATGGCTGGAGCCCTAGCTGGTCTCTCATCTGCCCTGCCCCAGTGCAAGGTGCACCTTCCACTTGCTTTCCTGAATCTACCTAGCCTATGCTTCACCTTGTTGTAGCACCACTGTCTGACACAGCATTCTGTAACTTAGTTCTAGTCAGCAGCAGCCGCATCCAGCAGTCAGCCTCCAAGCCTGCATAGCAACCAACCAAACAAGCAAGGCCTGACAGTGACACAGGTGGACACTCAGGGGAGACTGGTGCAGTTGAAGTCATGCTATGCCAACTAGCAACAGCGCTTTGACTTGCTTGAAGAAAGGGTCTGTGCTGTGCAGGATGAGGAGGGTTTTGAGGCTCAAGAGGTGGCATATCAACACATCAAGAAGAGCATATACAATGTACAAAACCTGTCGCGCTACCATGGCCTCAGAGCAGCTCTGGGCATGCTAGCCTTCCAGGTCTGTACCTCCCCATGCTAGCTGGAAGTTTCAGCTAACAGCATAGTGTGTTAACCAGCCCAGCATTTGTCCGCTGTCATAGGAATGCATCTGCACATTGAACAACATAGGTTGCAAAAAGGAGCAGACTGCACACTGTGCTCTGCACAGGCATTCATCAGCAGACCATGTGGAGGCGTCAACAGTTCAGAGTATTCCTGCAACCATGATCAGGAACTGTCTCATGTAACAAGACATATGTGATGTTTCGCAGGCATACAGATTTCAAGAGCATCTGTTAGATGATTCCACTGACATCATCAACAGGCTTATCCATATGAAGACTCAGCATGCCAACAAGGATGTCAGGGAGCACTCTGATCAAGCCCTATCAGCTGTGTTCCATCAGGTTGCTGCTTCCTACCTAGATGTTTGTTTCCAAGTATCATGTGCATGAACACCGGCATGCATGCTAGGCCTTGCTGTTGTGTAGACTAGGTGTTCCTGTAACATGTAGCTGCAACTGTATGCCACCATCCTGTATGTCAACTCAACCACATGCAATTTAATCACTCAATATCAGCTCTGATTCAAATTCTTTCTTTGATGTGCATCACACCGTAGTCCATCTTTTTGCCAGCTTGTCTGGCTATGTCATGTCTCCAACCTGCCTGTCATTTATCACATCAAAACTTGCTGCAAAGAATGTGCCTAAGGAACTTACACATCAGGGGATGTCTGCATCACTGACTGAGAAGACAATTCTGTTTGTGCAGCTGGCCAAAACACCATTCTGGTGCTTGACTGTCAGCAGTGCAGGATTGTTGACCACCCATCTGATTTGTGGTGCAGTTGGCTGAGAGGATGATGAGTGAACCAGAAGGGGCAGCGCTACAAAAGCTGCAGACCATTCACAAGCAGCTGCTGGGGCAGCTCACACAGGTAATCATCCATTTAGTCATTGACTCAGTCACGAAAAACGTGTCTTCCCTTGGGGTCAGCTATGTACAGTCCTGAGTAGCTCCCTGTATGAGGTCCTGTTCTGGCAGTTAGCATACCAACAGTAAGCCTTACTGAGTAAGGTGTGTTGATGTATGCAGGTGATCAGCAGCCCTCAGACCAGCTCTAGAGAGGTGGCTGTTGCTGTGGCTGGCGTGGGTGAGCTTGCACCACCCACAAGACGCTTCTTTGACCAGCAGGTGCTTGCAGCTTACTCACACATACACTTTGTGCTGGTGCTGGTTTGTGCGATGCTGAAGGAGGCATTTCAGGAGAATGTGTGGACACGAACTGCTTCTGCTTTAGTGCTGTGGTTGCACCTTGTCACTCCTGCTACTTGCTCAATTTGGATTTACAGCGCGAAATGCTTGGGCACCTATGGTTGGATTTGTACATGTGTTGTCATTGCGCCATGCAAGTGCTTGATGATGAGCAAAATTTCCTCTTTGGCTGTTTCTTCGTCAGAGGACTCCATTTAGCATCACCAGAGGACAGCACCTTTCACTATTTGGCTTCAGCAAAAGCTCAGCACGGTCAGCGCCAGCGACATCTTCCAGCCCCAGCTCACAATTTTTGTGTACTTGCAGATTTGTAACTACCTATCGCTCTCTGCATCTCATATCTGCTTTTTGCGTCGCTCTTCGCGGTCCGTCTGTCTTCGGATTGCGTTCGAGTATCACTTCGGCGTCATCTCACTATTTGGCCCAAACTACCAGCAATGGGAGGCTAGGCTCTTGTTCAAGCAGAATTCTCACCAGCTTCATTTTGTTGCACATCGCATTCACCTGTGCCTTCAAGCTAGCATTCCTGATCAATCACAACTGGCCCCACACTCCAGACTGTACACTACTTAGTGAGACAAGTTTACATGTGAGTTGGCAACTGTGGTTGACCTGATGCATGTGAAATGCAGGGAGTTGCACAGCTGCTGAGGCACCTGACCCCTCTAGTCCAGCAAGGCAACTTAGTGGAGCAACTAGAAGACGTTATTGATGACAAATACACCAACGAGGTTAGCTGTCACAAGCAGCTGATCCAGCATTTGCAAGCGCACCCAATCTGCCAATTCTCTTCACTGCAATGATTTGCAGGACGATTATATAATTTCAATCATCACTATGCAGTAGTCTGTGGTTGATGCATCCTGCAGCTGCTGCCACGTCGTCCTTCTTGTATCCAATAAGTTTTCATAGGCTTCATGATTTGCGCGCACTGTTGCGCGTTGTGTTTTGGGTCTGGCATGCCTTTTGAGCACAGGATCTTAAGAGAAACATCTGTCTGCCTGTCTGAGGCTTTGATGCAGCAACAGGCCCTTTGCCGATGCAGGTTGTGCTGCTGGTAGCCCTTGCCAAGGTATTGGCAGAACTAGACACAGTCGAAGAAGCAGTACTGCAGCAGTGCCTGCATGTCATAGAGAGGATTGTCCAGGCGTACAGGGGCCTCTGGCCCAAGCAGAGACTGCCAGTGCATGCAGCCTTGAACATCTTCCTGTCAGCCATCGCGCCAAAGCAAGCTGTGCTGCAGTCGGTTCTGCCAAGATTTGTGAGCATACTGCTCACATACACCCTCAAGCCAGCTGAGGCCAACCTGATAGCAGGTGACTGATGCATGCTTTGAATCTCAAGGGTTCCTAAGGATGCACTGATGTGCAGAGCCCACTGCAATGCCGGCATCACAGAAACTCTCATACAGTATGCAGTCGTACAAGCTCATGTTTCTTTTGTTGACTGATGCATGCTTCTCAGCACACTTGTTCTATCAACCCCTGTCATGCTTGTGGCAAATATGTGGCAAACAAGGGGCTAGAAAACACATGTTTGTGGATGCTGTGCTAACCTGCAGAACAAAGTATTTCCGGTGGTCATGTGCTTTTCAGTGCAGCAGATAGAGCCTGTGCTTCCCGGTGTCAATCAGTGATAGACCTTTGACACAGAGGGCCTTGCTCCACCACACCTGCTCTGTCATGACAAGTACGCTGGTGTACAAATGTGCTATCACAATGGCCATACCATCAGCAGCAACTTGGCTACGTCATAACAGCGCGTTGTTGTGGCTGGCAGGTCCTCTTGCAGTAGCAGCCAATCAGAGCGAAGATGTAGAGGAGCCCTGGAGCACCTACCTACATCTCTGGCAAGCCATACTGCAGGACCAAGCCCCCACCAAACATGCAAGCGCCAGAAGCAGCAGCAGCAGTACCAAGGCAGTTGGTGTCAGATTGGGTCTGCAGGCTGCTGATGCATCCCCAGAAGCTGTAGCTGCAAAGCAGCAGTCGGTGTATGATGCTCTGATGCGTGCCATCCTGGATGCAGTCAGGAATCTGGATTTGGAGTACCATCAAGCTGACGGTGCTGTGGCTTCAGACATGCAGGACAAGCTGACAAGCCCTGACAGGAAGAAACCCTCTGTGCAGGTAGGCAATGTAGTTTGCTAGGACAGACTGCAAAGTAGATGCACTATGTGAAGCTAGTCTGTCTTCTATAAGGCTTGAACAGGAGGCAATTGGCAGAAGGCTTGCTTGTGGTGAGAGAGACACATGCGGCCCTGCTCTTACTCAATGCCCATTTAGAGCGCAGTGATGCTGTACTGGATGCGATCTAGTAACCCCAGCAGAGACAAGTCATTCTGTCTGTCTCAAGTCTCGGTTCAAATCCTGGTCCCTCGCACCTGACTGGCCTGACGCTAAGCTACATCCAAATGCAAGGATGTGAATTGTCCAGTGTGATGAAGCACATCAACACACATTGACGCTGTTACTCTGACTGCCAAAGACAGGACCTCATACAGGGAGCTTCTCAGGACACAACGTACATGATCCCTAGGCAAGACGCACAACAACTGAATGAACAAGAGATGGCATTACTTGCAGTTACCCCATGACATTGCCGCCAACAGATTATGCCTGAGCTGCTCTATCTGAGATGATGACAGTCTCAAATGCCGGCTCCAGACCGCATGTTGCTACTGTGCAGGATGGGGAGCCTGCAGGTGAGCCTATCAGCGCCGACATCGGCACCGGCTTGGTGGCACGCAACCTGGGTGACATGCGTGCTTTCATCAACCTAGCAGACTTTGTGCGTGGCCTGTTACCAACCTGTGGTCCAAGCATGTTCAGAGGGTGGGCCTACCTCATGACCCTTGACTTGGTGGCAGCCTCAGGCCAGAGGCCCTTGCTCAGCGGTTTCTACAGGATGTTGACTGTCATCATGCGCCTGACCAGCAACTCTGGCTCACTGCAACCAACAGGTCAGCACTCCTGTGCCAACTGTGCACGAGCCTGAACACTGCTGTTGGGCATGTTGTTGCTATGCAGTCAATAGGTCAGGATTGTCGTCGTTATCACGCTCATTGTCCACTGCCAGGTGGACAGATAGCTCTAGGGTGCTGCACATCTCATGTCAACATCAATGCATTAGCTCTGGAGACAAGTTTGCGATGGCGTTGTATGTGCCATTGGAACACTGCAACCAGAAGGGCACCCTTGCTGAGTCTGCAATCAAGCAAACTGAATGAGGGCATGTTGACCGCCACCGTCAACTAAGCTCGCATCACTTGCTTGCTGTCTTGCTGCTTGGAACTAGTTTGCACCTGACTGCCCACCTGAAACCTGCCCAGGCAAATGCCCTGCCCCTTTCCGCTGAGGGCCATATGCAGGCATACCTCCCAAAATTGCCTGTCTGCAATGCTTCAATGCATTTTGAGAGGGCAAAAACCACAAAAGCTGCCTCATGGAAAGCCTCCTACGTGGGCTACCTTTTCAATTTTACATATTTTATTGAACCCTGCACTAGGATCTTGGTACAACATCTGCTGGGTGCACCTGCTGCTGGTCTGTGACACACCCACACTCTGACTTTGTTGCATGTGCAGATATGCAGCATTTGCACAGCATTATTGCCACATCCAGCCTTGCTGTTACCCACACACGTTTGGGGTGCCAATGCAAACATTTGATTGCTCACTGCTGCAGGTGGTGATGCCCAGGAGGCCACCTTTGAGCAGGTGGCAGGCAGTGTGTGCTTGGAGGTGTACAAAGAAACACTGAGAGGAGTTGTGACCGCCTGCCGCCGCTACAAGGATGAGCTGCTGGAGTCCTGTCTAGAGCTGCTGCTGTCTGCTCCTTCTTCAGTCATGACCATACATGTATGTCCTTTACTCAGTGAGACTGCTGACAGACAGCTGCACTGATTAGCTGGACAGAATCACTGGCCATCCCTTTTCTCTGCCTCTGCCTGTGCCTTTGCCTGTGCCTGGAAGCCTTTCCAACTTTCACACAAAGGCTGGACAGACATGCTCAGGTGTATGTACTCAGTACCCGACTGCAAGCCATGTCAGCTCTGACCGTGAGTGCCTGCGATACTGCTGTATGCCCCTTTGCATAGGTGGATTGCTTGCAACACCATTGGCTCTACAGTCCTCTGGTCAGTAGAGTGGATCAGGATCATGGCTTCTTTGCGCAAGATCTTCATCAACCATGTTCAACACAGACAGATCTGACAGAGCATGAGAGACACGTGATAGGATAGCAAGTCATAAGTCAAACAAAGGAAGATACAAGTGAAGCTGGCAATTTTAGCCCTAGACTAATATGGCTTTGGAGCCAGGCTGCGGTGCCTGACTCCACAGCAACCTCTAAAAGAGTGAAGTCATGATGCAGGAGCTGGTAGGTCCTCTGCAGACAGCCTTCAGCTTGGGTCTGCAGTACCCACCCCTGGCCAAGGAAGCCCTAGCTGCCTTAGAGAGGTGGGAGGGCGAGCAGCCACAAGCCCTGAGTGCAGTAGCCCCTGAGATTGTGCCACTCCTGAACCCATACCTGCTCCAGATCACTGACCAAGGCGCTCCCACGGACGACATTGCTGCAGAAGGTAAGCTGGACCCTGTGTTTCTAGACCTTGTTCTTCTGGGAAGTTTTGGCCAGTCTCTCGTCTTGTGGCTATGCAAATATGTACTAGATGAGAGAGGTGTTCTCTTTATGTTTGTCAAAGGTTGGCTGTGTGTGTTGCATTCATACCTAGTCCAGCTGCTGGTCACAGCGAGCTTATGCAAGTGTGATCCAAGTACTCTGGGCTCACAGCCTGCTGTCTTGAAACTTGAAGCTTGAGACTGGGTCACTGCATTGCTGTAGCCGTCTTAGCTGACCAATTGAGCACGTGACTACTGCACTCCTTCTGTGAATATAGTGGCAGTATTCTAGCAGTTTGCTAGAGTCAGAGGGCCTCTTGCTGAGCGGGACATGTTGCTGGGTGCTGCTTTGCAGAAAAGATAGGATGTTTTTTATTGCCCAGCGTACAGCCAGTTCAGGTCACAGCATTTGGACCTCCTGCAGCACTGTTGTACTATTGCAGACTTTATGTCTTTGTGTGAGCCAAATGTATGTGGTGATTTCCGCAGGGAATGCTTTGCCTGTAGGAAGCAAATTTTGACTGTATGAATTCACTGAACTGAACTTGTTGTCTGTTGGGTCCCAGTTGCCCCCAGGACATTGAATAGATTGATTGCTTGATAGGTGTTTCCCTACATGCAGGTGTCACAGCAGGGGATGACAGTGATGAGAAGGCGGATGAGGAAGCAGTGGTGCAGGGGGAGGCAGCAGGCAAGGAGGCCTACAAAAGGGTGCAAGCCAGCAGTGCAGCCGCCATTCAGCGCCAGAAAGCTGTCAGGTCCCAGGTGACCCCACATGCAACTGCTTGTAGCGTTTGCTCAGCTCCTCAGGCTGGCCTGCCATGCAGCCGGCGTGCCATAGCGTGCTTTCAGCTGATTCTGGCAAAATACAATGCACCCATGCCTGTGATGCATGTTTGTTCAAGCATCTGCTACAGCTGCGACAGGGACAGCCCAGTATCTTTGTCATGAACAACTGGTAGCAACTGCCTCCAGCAGCAGCCACGACTTTCCGCACCTCAGAAGATTGTTGCTATGGCAGGGTTTGAGAAGTCTGCAGCCACGCATTCAAGCGTGGCTAGGCAGGGCTGCAGCTGCAGCAGATGCTCTGATGGTGCAAGCCGTTACCTCACAGGCTGCCCCAGGTGCCAACAGGGAGGTTGCTCAGTGGGACCCTGACAACAAGCTGGCTCTCACAGTGCCTTTCCCTGAAGACACCAGCCTGGTCGTGTGGCTGGACAAGACACTGCCACAGGTGTTGCATCCTCAACCGCCCATGTGTCGTTGGACTCGAGAAGACATGGTGCTCGTATGCAATCTTGCATCAGAGCTGATGCTTCACAGTCAGCGATTGCCTGTATTCAAGGCTTTGACGAGTCAGCAGCAGCACACAAGCCCAGATGCATAGTGCTGCAACAGCAGTTGCGTGATCATGTGGGCTGTTGTTGCACCAAAGCAGCTTTACACCTTTGTCCAGGTGTCTGAGCTGGCAGAGAAGGCCGCAGACCGATCCACAAGAGTGGCAGCTTGTGAGTTTCTGCATGCCGTGACCCTGTGGATGATAGGTATGCACACCATCTCAAAACAGTTGACAGTCCTGTTGCTGCTGCCTGTATCGTGGTCTGTCTGGCCCTCAGCAACAAACTTTGCTGACTGTGATGTGCTGAAGCCATGCAGCTCCTGAGTGTGATTATGAAATGAATCATTCATCAAGGAAGAGCATCTGGTGCTGCTGATTGCTGTCAGCTTGCATGAAGCATTGTCTTTCCACTTTCAAGACTTGCTGCTATGCATGTGTGAACTGGTCCGTGTCATTCACAATTGCAGGAGCGCCCAGAGCACTGCTGCACACTGCTAAACCACTCTGCCTTGCGTTCAGCAGTTCATCAGATCTGTGAGTCGTGTGACTCTCCCAGTTGTGCAGGAGTGAATGCTCGTCGCCCTGAAGGGTCAAAAGAGGCAGACTTTGACGCACCACCGACGCAGTTTCACACCACCATGCAGAAGCTCTTCCCTGTGCTGCTCAGCCTGGCATGTGTAGCTGAGTCAGTCGCGCGTCAGTTGTTTGAGCCTCTGATCATGTCTTTGGTACACTGGCTTACACGCTCCGCTAGAAGGTCAGTCCACAGACCTAGCAATCCCCGGCCAGCCAGTGTCTTCTGTTGTATGTGCAATGCCTTCATGCATGCGCCTGTCCTGTATCACCATCAGGATCACAGTAGAGCTTGCTGGCATATACATGTGAAGGAATGCAGTCAGCCTGCCTGAATTTAGATTTGGGAACATGACTCAGGCAGTCCTTGCTTGGTACTACATCTTGAGCTGCCATCAGACATGGAACATGGGCTCTTTCAAACAAAAAAGCCGTGGTCAACATGCAGGGAGTCTGCTGAGACCATCGTCCTGCTAGAAGCCATTTTGGGCGGCTTGAGTGATGAGAAGAGTGGTGCAAAGAGGGAGCTGTGTGCCAGCGCAGCAAGAGAGTTCCTGTTGTGGTCAGCAAAGCACATCCCCATGCCCAAGGCCAAAGAAGGAGGGGTGAGCAATGCCAGTGCCAGCTCAAACCTGAATGCGGCTTCCCTGTTGAGGAGGCTGTTTGAGCGGCTGGCGCACCCTGAAGCGTATCAAAGGTAGCAGTCTACCCTGGCACCACTTTGCATTCTGTCTCAAGCCTGCAATACGCACCATACATTCTAGAGACAGCTATGCCAGCGAGTCAGGTAGCAAAGTATACATGAATTGCAACATGTATGTGCTATGGACTAGTCTCCATTTGCAGTCTCTGCAGCCGGTGTGAATTGGAGCTGAGACACAATGCCCAAAGCATCTGGTTTCCATGCAGCTGTTATGACTTACGCTCTACAATGCATGCTTAACACTTTAATCTATGCTCTATTCACTGGGCGTCAGTCAGATCAACTTGTCAGCGTCCCACTTGTCCGTCCATCCGTATGTCTATCTGAGCAGCAATGATGCCGTGCTGCCTGTACTTATGATGGCTTGCATCACTCCACTTTTGGCGGTGATCATCATACATGCTACTGCAGTTTGAATGTTCTTTTCGTCCAAACACCATGCTTTGAAGTCTTGACGGCAGCAGGGTGCTCTCTGCAGGCTTGGTGCAGCTCAAGCCATGGCAAGGTGTGCTGACGCCATGGGGCGTCTTTCAGATCTGAATGATGTCAGTGATACCTTCTACCTGGAGGCCGTGTCCAAGTGTGTAGGCGCCCTGCGTGCAGCAGAGCATGATGCAGAAGGCACTGGGACTAAGACGCAAGTGGCTGATGCATTGGCGGTGAGAATTGTCTGCTTGCTATACAGTGGCAACCTATGGCAGGTTCGTACAGGTACTGAACTTACAACCTTCATGGTCCCCACATAATATGCATGGACTCACAAGTTGCATGGCTGTGTGGGGGCCATGAAGGTTGCAGACCGCACTAAACAGCACTGCAGGTGTAGAGGATCTGCTCAAGCTGTGACTATCACAGTGACTTGCCTTGTCATAATGCGGCACATGTGGCAAGCCAGAACAATCTCTGGACTCATTCTGGACTCAGACAGGCAAATCATGGCACCTTACTTGCTAAGAATGAAGTTGTGGGCCTTGTTTCACTTTTGCGTCAATTTCTTCCAATTTGCTGCTGCAGGCACTGGTCAAGGTTCCCTTGAGGAGAACGCATTTAGCAGACAGCCTCAAGACTGCACGCAATGACAGACAAGGGTTTGTGGACCTGGCCGCCTTTCTGGGGTGGCTGTGGAAGCTTACGGTGGTGCCAGAGCGATACTGTCGGGACATGTGCATGTGGCTCATGGATAAGCTAGCCACCCTGCAGATGGAAGATGCCATGCAGACAGGTCATCATATAACCACCTACATTCCCACCCTCCCTCACCCAGTCGCTTGGTCACTCACTCATCATCATTAGCACCTTACAGTCACTCAATCACTCACTCACTCGCTCACTCACTCACCCACTCAACCACTCACCCACCGAGTCACTTACCAACCTCCCCGGCGCCACTTACTGACGCCACTTGCGTATTCATGCACCACCCTTGTCATAGTAGCTCTTGCACGGTCCAGTACCGCTGCTGCCTGCGTTGTGGAATGCTTCAAGCCATGCTCTGCTGGAGGCCATTTATGAGACAGTTGTGACAAGGTCTGACTGTCAAGGCTGCAAATTTGTGTGTACATTGCTGTGGGGTGTAGCAGTGGCTGAGATCCAGGTGTGAGTGCAGATGACAGTAAAGGTCCTGTGGCAGTCTGGTTCCGATGGCAACTACAGCAGGACAATGATGAAAGCGAATCAGAAACCATCCAGAATTTCCTGACTGTCCAGTGTCGATTGGAAGACAGTGAAGCAGCCATGTCCCTTTCCCACTTGCGCCTGTGGATACAGGTATATCATCTTGATATGTGTAAGCGTTGCCCATATGGTCAGCCTTATGGACTAAACGCACATGAGTATAGCAGTCTAAGCATAACGCAGCCTAGCAGTGTATCAGTGCATCTAGCATAAGCATGTTGAGTGGCAGACAGCACGCTACCTTGCGTCTAACCATCTCAGTACGGCTGTGCTGATTGTACAAGCTGAGTGAAGCTGGTGGATATGCATGAACAGGGACTGGGTATTGATTACGGCACTGTGTTGATAGGCAGTTGAAGCATCAGTAAGCTGGGCCAGTTGGGCTCTGAAGCAACAGATCATGACACCAAGTCAGCTGAGTCAATCCACGCCCTCCAGCACCAAGTCATCAAAAGCCACAACAGGCAGTGCAGATGAAGGTGCTGATGCAGTTAATCGTCCTTGGCCATGAGCAAACAACGACACATCATTCATGCTGCACGATGCTCATATCTTACCCAGGTCGCTAAGCACAAACTGCCATTGTGAGCTGCCTGCATGATCTCCCTGTTGGCCAAGAAGGGTTTGCTCCCGACCAAAGAACGCAAACAGATTCATCCATATGCATTAGAGGTATGCATAACGTTGCCCATGCAGGCAATGGAGAATGCATGTTGTGCTTGTCAGCATGTGATACTCTTGTAGGTTGGCCATGGTCAGCTGCGCCTCTGTTCTAGCTGAGCTGCTCATGTTGCCGTCATCAACAAAACGTCAAAGATCATGGCCTATTGCAAGGTGACACTACTGGGCAAAGCTGACAGTTGCCTGGTGGTGCAGGAGCGCAAGGCCAGCAAAGCTGTATGCCTGCCTTGCTTGAGTTTTTGAGCATGATTCCAGAGCTGACAGAAGCTGCAGCAGGTGGTGGTGAGGGATCTGTGCTGACAGGCTGTGAACGTGACACCAAGCACCTGGCCTTCAAAGCCCTCACCTTCCTGCAACAGGTAGGCCGCAATACGCAGCTACTGTACGCAGCTACTGTACGCAGCTACTGTACAGCGTTTGCCTCTGATCGTGGCTGTCACATATGATGGCAGCACTCTGTGCACCGCCACATCTGACAACAGCAATGTGCAACAACATTGATCAACCATAACACCTAGCTCAATACAGTTTGAACATGAATGTGGCTAACAGTGGTGCAGTGCTTGCAACGGTCTATGTCTGAGCAGTGCATGCAGGCCTATTGCAAAGCAGTTGATCAACAGTGCCAGTAAGGTATGGTGTTGTTCACAGAACGCTAGTGATGCAGATCAAGCAGGATGACATGTTTCCAGCGGACCTGCCGGCCCTCCACAATTTCCTCTTGGCAGCGCTGTTAGCCCCTGCCCACTTGGGGGTGACCCCTCCAGAGGCCCAAACAGCTAGAAGACTAGCAACCAAAGCAAAGGTGTGTTGCAGTCTGCGGATGTGCCTTTTCAAGGTCCCTCACACACTTTTCAAATCAGTCGGCGTGGGCCATCTTCAGGCGATTCTGAGCAAGCTTCTGTGGAATGTTCTGTGCATGTCCAAAGTCGCCTTTCAATGGTCAGGTTATGCTGGTGTCCACTATTTGAAAACAGCACTGTTGGGGCTGCAGTGATGTGAGATGCTAATGCTACCCTTCTTGTGTTCACCAATGCTTGTGATGGTCTGCAGAGAAGGCTGGACAAGAAGCAACACATAGATTGTCCTGTGTTGACACCCACAGGCCCTGTGTTGACACCCACAGGCCCGTGACGATTACGTTTTGTTCACTCAATGTGCAGGAGCTCATAGAACAGGCTGCCCAAGTGTGGCCAGACATGCTTCCACACATGCAGAGAGGCATTGCCCAGTACCTGTCTTCTGTGATTGGCACAGAAGGGCAGGGCAAGCTGCTGGTTTCCAATCAAGGCAACTGGGAGTGGGGGGTGGACCTGCCTGCTGCAGCCACTCTGCTGCAAGGCTTGACCCTAGCTGCTGACTTGAAATTGCCCAAGGGACAAAGCCTAATTCCAGCTTCCTTCAAGGCAGACTTGCCACAGCGGTGAGTCTTTAGATGATGCTGGCAGCAATCAAAAATGAGATGTTCTTATCAATTGAATGAGATACGACCAAGCCCCAGACACAAGCAGGAGCAATTGGACACTGTGTGTCTCTACAATCATTGTCTGGTATCCTGAGTATCAATGATTGCGGAGCAATGACATATTCAGCATCTACTGATTTGTAGGTGATGTGTTTCCATACCTACAATGTATGCATGTCATTGCTGCTTGAAACACATTCTGCGCTGTTCAGGTTCTTGTCTCTGGCGGCCAATTTGCAGCACAATGCGCTTCCACAGCAGCAGCTAGCAGCAGAAGGTGCGCTGAACCTGGCCTTGCGTTTAGGCATCCCTGCCACTGCCATACTAGACAAGCTGGTAGGACCTTCATGCAGGGAGAGCTTCTATGAAAGCTACAGGACCGTCATCCACACCTGGGTCATGTTCAATGCCAGCTCATGCACTGGGACTTTGTTTGATGCGTTGGCAGGACAACAGGCAGCTGCACAGCGTGTGGCAGAGGCTGCCTTGACTGGCTGTTTGGTAGGACTGCAGCGCAGCAGAGATGCGCAAGGCAGGGCAGACATTAGACAGAGGTGACACCGGTCTTACTTTGCGTTCTCAGCCTCAGAATGATTGCTGATGCAAGCTGTGCCTTGTCCAGGAAAGTCTATCATGTAGCCCATCAAGGCCTTTGCGTCTATGCCATAGGGTCAAAGCTCAATGGTTGATGTTGCACGAAGCTGTGCAGTCTGGTCATGTTGTCACCAGTTGTTGGTTGTTAGTGAGAAGTGTTTATCTGGCCTGAAGTAAGCTGTTGCTGTTGCTATGCCGTGGACGAACCTGCCTGATGCTGACCACCTTGCAGGTCTTTCCTGAGCGCATTGCTACCTCAGCTGCCAAAGCTAGCATCACTCATAGCAGGACCCAGTGCCAACAGCGAGGACATGGTTACCAAAAGGATGACTTACCTGCACTTGCTGGCGCACTTGCTGAAGCTAGATGCTCAGCATGTTCTAGACCCATCACATCCCTCATTCGCTTTCATATTTGACAGCTACTGCAGCATTTTGACCCTCAGGTGAGCAAAAGTGTTCACATCATGGCACATATTGTGAGGTGCCAGAATGTGTGCAACAGTGTCCAGGAAGGCAATAGGAGAATGACATGATGACCAGTATCATGTATTATAGTTGCTGCACATAGTGGCAATTGCTGTGAAGTCTCAGCTTCCTTGCAGGTCAAGCTGTAAAGAACAGCAACGACTCTGCAGATCCTCATTGACAGAGCTTGTTGTCTTGACAGCTAAAGCTTGCACACTGTTGCAGCTCATCCGCAGCTGCTGATGTACAGCAGCGAGTGGAGGCTTTGCAACTACTGCAGTACTTCCTGAACCCTGGGAATCATGCAGCAAAGCTGTCGGACAAAGTCGAGGAGCTAGCAAACAACGTCTTCCCTGCCAGCTCGTGGGAATGGCGACGAGGCACAACTCAGTCCACAGACTATGCAAGGCAGCTTATGGCCATCATGGACTCTACGGTTGCAGCTGCTGAGCATGGACTGTCTGTCGAGCCTTTGTTGCAGGTATGTGGAAATCATACTGACACCCCTGCTCAAATCAGGCGACGGTCTGAATGCGATGTACATTCAAGGCAGTGCCATCTGTGCCTGGTTGGCTGAAATTTTGGGCTGGATTTCTGTTCAACACATCACCACCCCGGACGTCACGTGTTTGCATGATGGTTGTTGGTAGCAAAAGGAAAACGCCATGTGCAATACACGAGGACAAATGGCTTGATTTGCACATTAATGTCGAGCAAAGCATCATAGGGCAGCAGCCGCAGCAGACTGCTGGCTGCATTTCATGCTGGATTGCAAGGCTAGAATTGGTTGTCTTGTAGGCTATTCTTCCTATACTCAAAGAGATGGGGGAGGAGAAAGGGCATGTCAGGCAGGATGCCCTTGTGACCAGACTGATCCTGGTGGCTGCAGCTCCTTGGAAAGTGTACATCCCAAGGTCAGTCCATGCGTGCAAAGCATAGCCATTTGGTCTGTCAAGGTTGATGCGTTCTCTGCAAGACCTCAAAGGGGCAGACAACAAGCTTTGGAGTTTGGATGCAGGACTGCAAGTGCAGCTACACAAGACTTGCCACCCTCACCTGGTACACTGCCAGCCAGATCAGACCAAGCAGAAGCTGATGCGGGGCAACAGCAAGCAAGCAGCTTGTTAAACTACGCGTGGAAGCATGTCTTTGAGCTACCTGGGCTTCCTATTCCTTTGAGGTGATGTATGCTGATCAAGCAGGCCAAAGCGTCCGCACAAGGGGTGCAAATAAACGTTTTGACTCTGCTGACCTCCATATGCTTCTATGCAGGCGAGCCTTTCTCTATTACGTCCTGTTGCCTTGTCTCAAGTATTCACCGTTACCGGTCCAACACATAGCGTTGCAAGAGCGAGCACAGATCTTGCTGGGAATTATCAACGGCAAGCCAGGCCCTTCCTCAGATAGGTACGCTATGCCCACAAAACTGTGCGTGCTATGAACAGAGAGCTTGTTTAACTCTGTGATCGCAACGTGCAGGCTGGACGAAGAAGCAAGTTTGCTGGCTCGTACAGGCGCTTACAAACTTGTGCAGTACATCTACGAGCATATCGATGCCGAAGACATCAAGTCAAGGGTCCTGGGCCCTGCTGGTGGCGAGCAGGCAAGTCGCTTGATTCCTCGACGACAGGTTGTCTTGCAACCCATACTCGCAACAGCCTTTAAATGTTCATGTATATATAGTCAAAAATTCGACACGCATATTGTAACATCGGTTACATCTGTTAAAATTGGAACGATACAGAGAAGATTAGCATGGCCCTCGCGCAGAGATGACACGCATAAATCGAGAAATGGTTCCAAAATTTTTTTCATTTGCTTTTGAACTGGCACACGTCATGCACTACATCTTGCAGGAAATCACAAACATGAAAGAAACATGGCTCATGGCAAACTGCAACATGCATGGGCACTGGCAAAGCAAATAACAGAGCAGACTTGCATGTTGTTCCATTGGTATGGCATTCATGCCAGTGAAGCTGCATTACGCTGCTCATCATAGTAGGCTGGTACTACCAACGGTGCAGTGCATGTCTGACTGCAGGTGCATCAGAAAGTCATCAAGGCTGCCACAGCAGATATCCGCGGCCTTCCTGTTTCAGATGGCAACCTTGAGCATGTGGCCAGGGAAACACGATGTGCCGCTTTTGCCTGCGGCTCTGCTCTAGTGGCAGCTACCCAGAAGACCAATCCAAAAATATTTGCAGCACTTTTTCTGAAGGAACAAAAGGGCATCGACCCTGCAGGTGACCGCCAATGCACCTCACACCCCATTCTGCACAGAACCTGCACAGGCATGAGTAAGGTTCAAGTTGGGGCATGGCCAGTGTGGATCATAGGATGGAAAGGTTGGCAGGCATCTCCCTCACATGAGGCATGTTTTCAGCCATGGTGACATGCATGCTTGAAAACCATCTGCCTTCCCCTCAGGCGCTGCCCAAACCTTCTTGCAAACATGCAGGTCCATGCAGGTGTCTGGATGGAGTTGACTTGCGTCACACGTACCTGATGCCTGATGCCTGTTGGCTACGCCAGCATATTAACCACTACTATTGTTATTATGCAGGTCCATGGAAGGAGTTGCTAGACACAACACAGGAGTTCAAGTTGTCTGTGGAGCTGGACGAGACCCGCCGCACCGCCTTCAAGCGCGCCAGCACCTCTGTGAAGGCTGTGGCCCAGCGCATCAAGGCTGACAGGTCAAATGCAGCCAGCCTGGCAGCCACCAGCACCCTGGGAATGGCTGCCAGCATTGGTAGCTTTGCCAGTCAAGGGCCCTCGCTCACCTCCAAGATCTCTGCTTCACAGTACTCTCTGGGTGGGTCTATGCCCCAGCACAATGGTGTTCCTGCATCTGATGCCCTGCCTGGTTGACGTCGTAACAGTAGGCGTTTGATGCTCTCTGCAAGTAAGCAATTGTACATGTGTGACTCAGGCTTGATACTGCAGCCAGATGGACAGCTGGCCAATCTGCATCTGCCCGTCTGCGTCAAGTCTTCTTGCTCAATGTGCAAATCATGACTTTCCTGCTGTCATATCCAGGTGATGCCTTGATGGATGGCTCTCAGGCAGGCTTCTCATCCTCCGTGGACAATGTCTTCCAGCAATCTCTCAGCACTGACACCCAGCAGATAGGGGACTGGAAGGTGTATTCTCTACACCACACTTCACTCTGTACTTGACACTTCACTGTCGCCTCACCACTCATGGCTTTTGGCAGCTTAATCTGCATGTATCTGTGAAGCACACAGATGCTGTTGCCATGCAACAACGCACACAGCTGTGCTTGAACAGCAGCAACATCATCGAAGCAATCTGTGAAGCTTTCAACCTGTGTGCTGCATCTTGGCTGCACACGCTTGCATGCTGTTGCAAGGCATAATTCACATGTACTTTCGCATCAGCCATATTATGTTTATACAGCCCCACAGCTGCACAATCAAGCGACCAGACTCTGTCACCATGAACCGCTGCTTCCAATTTGCAGCCATAGACTGCTTACACATATATTGAACCACACACTACCTCTAGAATAGAATCTGTGCACGTTTGCAAAGCAGGATGATACCAACACATGGTTACTGGACCAACCAGAAGACAGCCTGTCTGTTGAGGAAGATGACCTGGACAGGCATGACTGCATGCTACCCCTGGTGCACCTCATAGAAAGGGCAGCGGCGCTCTTCCCACCCTCTCACAACAATGCACAGATGCTTGACTGGATGGCACGCATGCATGTGGGAGTGGAGTCAAGTCAGGTGCCCAAGATTGTGCGCCTCTTTTTGGTCAAGGCCGTGCTGCATGTGGAGCGGCGCCATGCTGAAAGAGAGGCTGCTAGACAGCAGCAAGCTCAAAGCCTGTCACAGGTTTGCGCGGCAGTATTTCTTTGACAGGACGTAGCATAGCATTCCTGACTGTGAATCTGTGAAACAAGGGGCCATGCGCCCTGGACAGGTACTGTGAAGTCCATTGCAGTGCTGTGTAGCGGCTAGGTGCAATGACTTGCCACTTGTGCATGACAGGAGACTTGGATAAAAGAGCTCAGAAGGTTTGAATAAAGGAGCTTTTCTCCTCATTGGCTGCCATGCATGCTTAGCATCAGCTGGTCTAAGCAAGCTTGAGCAACATCCATTGGGCAAAAGGATGTCATTGCAGCAAGTCCCCATGACACTGACACTCTTTTTGCAATAGCACTTTCGAGAAGGATTGCCTTAGCAACCTTGGTGGCAGTTGTAGCAATGTCTTGCCATGAGCCACACCATAGTCATACGGCTGGTGAATGTGAGCAGGAAGTGGAATAACACTGACTTATACATCTGCCAATGCGCAGGCTTCTGTGACTGAACCATCACCAGGAGTGTTTGGTCAGTTTGCTGCCAAGTGGTTTCCCGCCATGATGAGCGCAGTGCTGGGCAATGCTGAGGAGGCTGCAGAAGAGGGGATCCACTGCCTGCTGCTGGATGTGTGCCTCACATGCCTCACCTGGCACACCTTGTTTCCTGCTGTACACAAGCCCACCCAAAGTCTGGCGCCCCAGGTCAAGGTCGCTGCAGATGCACTGATGGATTACTTGGTGAGTGTCAAATGCATGGATCACTGCCTAATGCGCCGCTGTTACAAGTGGTTTGCTGCTGTTACACACAAGCAATGTTCAAGTTTTATGTGGGCTCACTTGTTTGGAGCACATTCCCACTTTCACCTCATCAAACCTGTTGTTTTTCTCTGGACCTACTTGCCTGCACGTTCATGCGGACTCTGCAAAGATGAGGGCTGCTGTCTCTGTTGCTGAGGCACCTGTGTATGTGTGCTGGTGTGCAGGTACGAGCAGCCTACAGTCCTCAGCGTCAGATTGTGAATAACAACTTCAACCTTATCAAAGCATTCATTCACCACTGGCGCGCTGCAGTACCTTTGCCCTTGCCTGCCCTTCTGTCCCTGCTGGGGGCCACCCCACCCAAGCCCTCCTCAGGAGCACCTGATGCCAGGGCTAAAAGGAAGGCTGCTGAGCAGCGCTGTGTTGCTATGAAACTGCTTGCAGCAGGTAAAGGCTTTATTCATATAGGCTCTCTGGATGCTGCTTGGTGGTGCTGAGCTTAGCATTGCTTTGATAAGTTGCACTTTCTTCCACGTGCTCTTCACTATCTCCCCCAAGGGTCGGGTCAGGTACTTACAGTCCTGAGTGACTCCCTGCATGAGGTCCTGGTTGGCAGTCAGCACACCAACAATAGCGACCCTACCAGCCTCTATGTAAGCGTTGTTTCTACAATGTCCACTTCTGGTGGCCTTGCTACATTGGTAATATTTGCCAGCATCGCAAAAGAAACGTTTGCCATATCAAATTGTTCCATGTGACAAGCTGCGCTAGCCAATCATCTCACTGAAACTGAAGCCACAATGTGTCTTGCCATGTGATTAGCAATTGCCTACATACAGCATGAGCCAAGTTGTCTTCTGGTGATGTGTGCCTGCAGGCTTGATGTATGGGCAGTCGCAGCCTCTGATGACAGATCCAGACTTCAAGACAGCCCTCAAGCATGTCTTGGACTGCCTAGCCACCAAAGGGGGCCAGATGCTAGCTCAGCAGTCTGGAGAATGCATGGGAGTCATTCTGGCTCAACACCACAAGAAACACAAGGAGGCAGTGCATATGGAGTGGGGCAGAACACCAGAGGAGCTAGAAAAGGAGGTGAAATACATCCTGTTGGGAGTTCACAGCAAAGGTGACCATGATAGGTAGGTCATGGGCTCTGTCTCCCGAGTAGTGTAGATTTGCAACCATCCGTGAACATCTGAGTGTTTTTGCAGCAATCACACCAACATAGGTGCCTTTGTCTTGAGACTAACACATAGCAATTTGGTTTGCAAGTACTTTCACAGATGCAAGGCCAAGCACGTCCTGGTGGGTGTCTGTGATAACAGTACCTACCTTTGGGTACACTGCCTCTGCCTCTGCCCTGCCTGCAAGTCTGTTGTGCATGGTCAAGCACATACAGCAGACTGTTTGCTTACACGTAGCCTGCAAGCCCAGCAATGCATGCCCAGCTGCCATACAACTTGGGGGTGCAATAAGTGACCAAACAGACACGTCTGCAAAACCTGCACCTGCAACACAGAGAGTCACAGTGCAGCGTGGCAGTGCACAGCCTTTTGAAGTGCAAGGCACAAAGCTGCAACTACCGATGGACAACTGACAATGTATGTAATTTTGGCTGCACAGGTTTATATACTGTCTAGAACGTCTCACAGCCTTTCACAAGCCATTGATTGATACCCTGAGAGCTCCCCTGCTGGACACCCTGCCCCGGGCGACAGGCATGCTGCAGTCACTGCTGCTGGAGATCCTGCAGAGAAGAGCTGCACAGTTGCCCAACCTCATGACAGATGTCAAGTCTGTGTTGCCAGCACTGCTGGCTTCGCACAACCATGCTCTGCAGAACAAGGCCCTGCAGCTGGTCAAGGCTCTGCTGCCTGCACAACCTGACACCACTGCAGGTCACTCACCACACGCACTGCATTACGCTTGATGCCATGTTTGTGATGTCTGCAGCTGAGAGTGTTGTGTTTGAATAGTGGCCAGCTCAGTAGTAAGTGTTGCCCAGCTTGTAGAGTGAAAGCTGTGGCTTCTATGCTAGATCATCAAACTCATGATTCTCACATGGGTCTGTTGCCAAGCATGTGCCATCTGACACAAAGCATGTACAGATGCTATGCCTGCGCATCTTGTCATTTGTCTGTTTGTACCTGGGTGTAAGGTTTTGTCTGCACATTGGCATAAAGTGGTCTGGGATGCAGGCACGCTGATCCAGCAGATAATCCAAGATTTTACAGATCACAGCAGCTCAGATTGTCGCCAGCAGTACTTTGAGATCCTGCGCAGTGCATGGCAGCTGCGCCCTGCTATGCATGCTGTGCTGAGACCAGCCCTGCTGGTCATGCTGGGCGACCCAGATTCTCAGCTCAGGGCTGAAGCCCTGTCTTTTTGGGATTCTGCCCTGCCCAAGGCTGTTGGCCCCAGACTACAAGCTCTGCTGCAAGACAGCCTGGCTGAGCCTGCCCACTTGGTCAGCCTTCCTCTTCATCTTCCTCTTGCTCTTTTTGCTGCATCATTGTCTTTTACATCTTCTTCTTCTTCTTTTTCCTTGTTGCTTTCTCTTGTCAACTCTTCTTGCTTTTCAAGTATAGATTTTTGATTCGATTTGATATGTCTAATGTCCTGGGGGGCAACTGGGACCCAACAGACAAAGAAAATCAGTTTGAATTCAGTATAGCCACCATGATGAGAGCCATCACATGCTCACCTGCAGAGTATACACACCTGCAACTCATTCTGCCAGATGCTGCTACTACTTTCATGATGGATTTCATGCTGGTGCATGGGAAAGGTTGTGCTGGCCTTGCTCTGGGTCTCTTTGCAATACCTATGGGTGGCTTGAGATCGGGTCCATCTGTCTGCTTGAATCAAAGACAACAGTGTTTGGCGCAGTGAGCTGTCATACATTGCATATGATTCAATACACGTATACATTAGAAGCTGCTCATTTCACTTGTGAGTAACCCTGTAACAGCAAGCAGATGAAGGTCAGAACTCGAGGCCGCAGAAAACAAAAGCTGTACTGTAAGATCCAGCTTGAAAAGTTGTCGATGTAGAGGGAGAGACTGGAGGCTCAATGGGCTCAAAGCGTTGCAGCCTTGCTGTTGGAGCTGCCCAAGGCCCAGCGCGCTTACACTGCTGCAACCTTTGACAGGTACACACACTCGCCTTTGGCCACCAGCCCAACTTCATGCAACGTAAACATACAGATACATGCCTTGTACACTTGCAATTCATTACATTCACACCTGCAGGCTGCCCTCCTGCTCACCCCCACCATTAGGATGTCAGTCCTGCCAGTCATGATTCCATATGCCTCAAAGAGTCGCCCTTTCCAGTGCAGCAGTCGCTTGCTAACTTCCGCCAGTGCAGCTCACAACATGCATGCACAAAGTGAATGATTCATGGCAGATGTACCACAAGCTGATCGTCTCCAGCATGAGTGAATGGTATGCAGGGAGCTAGCAGAGTGCAAGTTTGCAGAGTACCCCATTGACACTAACGGCAAGCCCACACTGGGCATGGCACCACTGTTTTCATCCCAGTGGTCAGCATCCCAAGAGGCTACCCAGTCCCAGGACTCTGTCCCAGGGATAGGTGGCAGGCCTTCCGGTAACAGAGCTACTGCTGGTGGCGCGACCCCATTCACTCAGGTCTCTTACGCCTCTTGTGTCAAGGCTCCTGCCGACAAGGCATTTTTGTGAGGCACATGTGACATGCATACGTTATACACAAATTCTCAACTTACCCAGATTGACAACTACTTGATTTACCCAAACTGGCAATTTGGGTGATTGTCCAAGCAACTGTATGGCTTTTGAGCATATGCTGGATGTGAGCCATATGTGGCGCTCATCTGCGCATCCAGACCTTTGCTGTGCCAGACCTGTTTCTACAGAGTGGTAACAGATAAGTCAAAATTTCTTAGTTTTTCCTGTCTCTCATTCTGCATGGGCGCAAGGCATAGCATATTCGGCATCTACGCTCTGCCTGTGCATGGTTTTCCATGTTGTAAGAATTGTCACAGCCACAAGAATGTCACATTACGTGTGCCTATGACAGCATTGTCCTAGACAGCTACAACCATAGAGTCTTGCATTCATGCAAGTTGACATTGATCAGGAGTAGCATGCCCATCATGGTCTGATGGGGTGTGATGCTGACAGGCAGCAGCAGGCATGGTGCGGGCCACAGTTGGGGCTACAGTGTCCCAGTCTTTCTCCCTTGCCCTGAGCCTGCCCCAACAAGACTCTGCCTCCTTTGCCTTCACTCCTGGCACTGCCAGTGCCACAAGTGACACCTTGTCAGAGAGGACAGTCGTGCGCCGCCGCTTCAACAGGTCAGATGGACTGCAAGAGGCACACCATAGCAGCAGACATCAGGACTGACTCAGCTTGCTGTCATGTAGTCCAGTGTACAGCCATGGGATCAGCTTTATGCACTGTGTGATTCTGAGCATTGGTGTGTGACAGGCAACATTCACATATGCGTCACAATGGTTTCAGTCACAGTGTCCCTGTCATGTCAGCAACACTTCCTTCATCCCACATCCAAACACCAGGGATGGCGGCCTTCAAAGCATCTAGATTAGAAGGTGTAGTATGACAGAGCAGCAGGATGAACAGTAGGATGATCAGTAGGATGAACAGTACGATGAACTTCATCAACATGCCTGGATTGCAGCTTAAAGTAATGCATGGCTTGGCAGCACAGGTCTGCAGGAGGCACCAGTGAGATGTTAGGCAGGCTGCAAAGACAAAGAGCAACGGCAGGTGGGCATGCAGTGGCCAGGGAGCGCAAGGTCAGCCTGATGCGCAAATACCGCACGGGAGAGCTGCCAGATGTGCAACAGCTTAGTGTGGCAGCCTTCCTGGCTCCACTAGGTATGCTGCTCCTCCTCTTCATCACTCAGACAACTGTCCTCTGACCCTTCCTCTTCTTCCTGTTCTCTGTCTCCCTGTCTGTGTCTTGCATCTTCCTTCAAAATCCTCCCGAAGTAGCTTCTGTTGAAGGTACCACCTTCGTTCTTGACTGAGACACAACTGCAGCAAGGTAACACTGGCAATGAAATCCAATCAACATCGTTAAAAACACAGATGTGCCTCCCTCTGAGCATGGCACGCAACCATTTTGGCCCAAACCTGACCATGACGCTGCATCACAAGGCAGTGATGTTGCTGACCTCCTAGATAGTGTTGCAAGATACAGCAATGAGAACCTTGCTTCCTTGTCATGTGTGTGATGGCCATCAATGCCATTGGCTGGCGTCTCTGCATACCGCAGCATGCACAGCAGATACAGGCAGTCTGCTGCAGCACCTACGATTCCACTGCGCACTTGTTGTCACTGACAAGGCTCCTGGGCCTGGAGAAAGCGTCCAAATGCATGCTGCCAACCTGTCACAGGTGTGATGGCAAGCAGAGATGCTAATATAGCACGCACAGCAGTCGAAGCAATTTGGCACAGTGTGTGCCATGCTGCATCACAAGCCAGTCAAGACTCAGAGCTCATGGAAGGCCTGAGGCTAGCAGTGCGGCAGTGCTTTGAGCGGCAGCCCAAGCATGCAGGGTATGTGAGATGCCTACAGAGCTTTGCCCTGGCTGACAGGGGTGGGGGGGTGGATGTGGGCCAGGCGGCACAGGCTGCAAAGGCTTCTGATAGTTTGCAAGCTGGCGCTTTGCAAGTGAGTGCGTGTCAAGCTTGTTGGTCAGGTGGCATGTGCATGACACATAATGGCTGGACCCTTGGTATGGTGCACACACATTGTGTTCAAGCTGCACAGCGTGACACAGCACCGACTATATGGACACAGCTGCAAACAGCTGTCACCTGAGCAGTGCCCTCCACGCCAGGACTCTTTGTCAAGTCTGAGGATTCAGTGTGACAGCAAGTTTGTGTGTTCTTAAGCACAGGATCTCACCTGTGTCTCACATTATACAATGATTGCATGCTCAATGACTGCTTGTGCTTGCACACACACCTAGAAACATGTGGCACCTTTGACATTCGAAGCATCATGCTGCGCAGATGAAAGGCATGATGCAGGAGGCAAGGGCCCAAGCTCAAGAACAAAATGTGTGCTTTGTGTGCAAGTGATAGTCCCACCTAGTGTTGAAAGTAACAGCTACGCTTTGATGTGTGCAGATTGAGGAACAGATGCTGTTCGGCCTGGAGGCAGAGGCATCAGGCCCTCCAGTCAAGAGGCAGGCGGTAGCAGCCAGGAGGACAAGCTCAAGCACAGGGGGTCATTACCCTGTTGAGCCCACTCGCAAGGCTGATGCCACCAGCTGGAGTGCTGTGGCAGAAGTGTACGCACAGCTGGGACAAGACGATCTTGTGCAAGTCATCTATGCCAAGTGCCTGTCCAGGTAGACACATGAACAGGGACAAATTGCTTTGCTGGTGGACTTACTTGCCTGTGTGTGCTTGAGTTCTGCAAAGTCTCAATGCTCCAGTGAGCAAAGGCTGATTGCTGAGGTGATGCATCAGAAGCATGTGCAGCTGTGTCACCAGTACTGCCCTTTTGTGCCTTCAATGCGCCGGCCAAAGTCAGCTTCAAACGGTTTTGCCTATCTGCCATACTTTTGCTCCTTGTTTGAAAGTGCGTTTGTTGGGAACTTATCAAGTTCAAGGTTGTGCTGAAACCAAATGGTGGATGGCAATGGCATTGTCAGCCATACAGATTGACACGTACAGTATCTGCACAGCCGCGTTTGCACCCAAAAAGGTGAGTTGGTGTCAGATGAAGGTGGGAAGAATGTGAGTGTGTGTGTCTGTGGACACAGGTGTCCTGGAAGTGAGGTGGCCATGCAAGCCTTGACAGGGCGCAAGGTTGACCTGGCCTTTAGGATTTACCAAGCCCTTCTGGGTGCTGCTGCTGGTGGGGGTGCCTCTCAGCCCATGGATGCTGCAATGCAGGTCAGCACAGCATACAACAGAGTTCTGTATTGATTCAAAGTCGTAACTTGCTGTAATGCAAACAGTGTTTGCTGCTGATGCCTAGCAGCAGATGTCTCGATAGTCTGGCATGTTATGTGATGTGTATGTCATTTTGCTGTCTGCAGACCTTGAACACTGTGCAGGGGGGGCCTGAGGGGTTGGATGCTGAGAAACTGCTGGGGGATAACGAACCTCTCAAAGAAGAAGAGGATATGTGGTTTCACCAGCAGAACAGGCCAGTGAACACATGTTTGTGAAGCATGGCAAAGCCTCTGCATATTTGGTGGTCATGCAGTGACCTTGTTACAGTGCATCATCTGTGAAACAGGCATCACACCTGCCATGCACTCGGTGGAATACAAACCCCCTGCATCAATGTTGCATCACGGGCATTCACAATAAATTCTTACTCATGCTTGTCATGACTACTGGGGAGGCCCAGCGCTCTGAGCTGGCCAGGTGGCAAGTAGTCATAGGGCGACGCAGGTGCATGGAGGCACTAGGCATGTGGGAGGATGTGCTAAACATTGTGGACGATGAGACTGGCAATGATGAGAGCCGCCTGTTCCTGCAGGATGAGACCTGGGATGGCAGTCAGTACATCAGGTCTGCCTTTCATCATGCCCTTCATCAAAACCCGTGCTCCTCTCAACATTCCCTTCAACCTTCATCATCATGCTTCATGCATCATTACCTGCTTGGTCCAGCTGCAGCAGCAAACCCAAATCACAAAATGGTTGACATGCTTCCCAAGGTTATGAACTTTGATCTAGGCTAGTTTGCAACACCCTGTACAGATACGCTGCCCATCTGCATGTTGTGAATGTGCTTCGGCACCACGCAGCCTGCCTTGACAGCTCCTGTGGTTGTGCAGCCCTCTTGCTTGTCAAGCTGGCTAATCTTGTATCCTTGACTTCACGTGCCAAGCGTTGCACAGGACTGGAATTTCAGTCCCTCAGTGCAACACTCAATTGTTGCCATGCTGTCTCATAAGTGTGCTATATCACCTTTTGAGGCTGTTAGCAGTACATGCTTGTGACGTACTGCAGGCCATTTGTGCGTTCTTGTCTGTTCCAGCCTGTGGAGCGGGGTAGGCTGAGCAAGGTGATGCAACAGGCCGCCACACAGGCCTCAATCACAAGCCTGCTGGAGAACCACGCAGTTGTGGAGGTTGCTGCGCAAGCTGCCATCTCATGCCAATGGGACAGGTGGTGCTGGCAATATGAGATCTGTGCATTGCCTCTTGCTGTCAAGCGTGTCTCATCTTGTACGCTGTGCTGTCAATTTTATCACCAACACACCCCGCAGTCATTATCCACAAAGCCTTTAGAAGGATGTGCAAGTTTGCGGCATGAAGGAGTGGTGCACAGCACAGCTGGGCTCATAGCAGCATGACTGCATTTAGCGTGTACATACTGAGCCCTAAACATAGCAGAGCCCACAGCAGGGTGACTATATGTAGGTTGATATATACTAAACTTTACAACATAGCAGGCCCCGATGCAAAGTTGCTTCTTTAGCCCAGAAAGACATGTTAACACTGACGTTTAATTTCATCCCATGCCTGCCAGACCTTTGCAGCTGGCAAATGCTTATAGAATATTGTAAGGCCTGCCGAGGTAAGATTGTGACCAGTCATCCAGCAAAGACAGCATGAATCAGGTTGGTCCCAGGCAAGACATGGTGTCAGTGAGGCAGCTAGGCATCCTTGCCATGCAAAACTGGCATGCAAGCCTGGCCTCTAGGACTTGATGTGTCCACTGCTGCAGGTGCCAAGCCCTTGTATCCAGAGGGTGGGGGGTGTTCAGGGAGAAGTGGGGGGCTCTGCACCCCCTCACTCGCGCCCCTCGCTTGCATGCGCTGGCTACGCTGCAACCCCTTGCTGAGCTTCAGGTATATCTGAGTGATAACAGCGCATCACAGTTTTGTTTTTCAAGCTGCAGGCATGCTCTCACAGCCAGCATTGTATGTAAGAGCTGCATGCCCAATACCTTTGCAGCTACGCTGTCATAAAGCTGTCTGTGGGATGATCATCAGAATCTTGCCCTGCCCCTTTTTGTGGTCACACAAATCACGCCTGTGTACCACGTAGCATAGATGTGAGACATGCATCAGGGTCATATGATATCAGATCACATGCAGTTTGTATTGTCACAGATATCAGAATCCCTGAGGTGAGTCACAATAGATGCATTGAGCTCAGTGTTTGCTGCTCATGCTGGATATATTTGCGTCAATGGAAATGTTGCCCAAGTCTGCATGTCCACTTGTATGAACCCTGGGCATGATCTTGCAGGAAGTAATGACATTGCTCCAAAGCCTGCCACCAGGTGCAGCAGGCATTGAGCAGCTACAAGCAATGGTGGCAAGGTGGAGCCAGCGGTGGCCATCAGTGCAGCAGCCCACTGCCGACGCCTGCCTGACAGTCATCCATGTGCGGGGGCTGCTGCTGGATGCCCTCATGCAGGAATGGCCCCAAGATCAGCAGCACCAAGGCCAGACAATCTACCAAGTATATGCGCACCGCCTCCATTGCATATGTGGTCATAAGCTTGGCAATCAAAGGTGCCTGCCCTTTCAGGTGCTTTCAATGAATGCAGCGCTCCTGTGGCATTGATAAGCTGGGCACTTACTCACCCACTAGTCAGACAAAGATCGCAGACCTATTAGCCAGACCTGTCAGCCAAGGCCAATTGGTGACAGCCCCCAACCGCCAGCATGCATGTTTCAGATGTTTGTTGCGTTTGGACAAATTCAGGGGTGCCACTCCAGACATGCATAGCTGATGTGCAACATGTTCTGCAGATTCTGAGTGGTTTACAAGGTGAGGTGATGCTGGGGGGCGCGGCCTGCCTGGCCCGCCAGGGCTTTCTGGACACAGCCCAGGATTTGCTGACTCAGCACAGGGCAGCTGTGGGCCCCACTCACCTGCCTTCCTTACAGGCCCAGCTGCGCTTGCGCATTGCTCAGGTGCCCCACCTGCTGCAAAAGCCTCCCTGCAATGCTGCGCTAGATCTATTGTTGTAACCATCATTGTTACCATCATCACATCACATCACATCACATCACATCACATCACATCACATCACATCACATCACATCACATCACATCACATCACATCACATCACATCACATCACATCACATCACGTGTCGTGTTGTATTGTGTCATATCATGTTGTATTGTATTGTATTGTATTGTATTGTATTGTATTGTATTGTATTGTATTGTATTGTATTGTGTTATATTATATTCATTATATTTGTTGGAATTACCATTACGCGCTTTTAATCATCATGTGCCTACTGCCACAGAGTGTGGTCATGTTGCTATGCATCTCTGCTGCGTGATGCATGCAATTGGGGACAGGTTAGGAGAGCTGTGAGGATGCTACAACTCGGTCTCTGTGACTGCGCAGCAGGCTATGCATGCATGGTTCCTAGCACAGGTCTGCAATGCTTGGCCACAGGCCACATCAGTCATTGCACATGTCACACACCACTGAGAGATCACTTGACCAGAAGACCGTTTCAGTACAGCCTGCACCAGCGTGGTCAAAAAATGCATGACGCCCATTGTTGGCAATCAATCCATCTCCTCCCTGCCCTTGCCAAGCACACTGCTGCTGATGACTATTGCATGTTTTAGGTGGATGCCAACCCAGGCACTCCTTGGCTGTACAATGAGCTGAGTCAGGAAGTCAATCAACTGAGGAAATTACACCCAGTCACTTCTCTTGCGCCAGCCACAACAACAGGCCTGAATACTACTCAGCATTGCCAGCTACTGTTGTTGCAAGCAGAGGCGCATCAGTACCTAGCAGGAGATGCAGACTCCAAGGACAGGTCAGTAGTCTCCCTAGCAAGTGACGCTCTGACTACAGCTGTGAGTGTAGCGCAAAGACCTACAGCACGTCGTGTGCATACAAGTTTGCTGCCAATGCATACTGTGCAGCTCCTTTGTTCGCCTGCTGTCCTGAGCCTCAATCTGCCTATTGTTCTTCTTATCTAACGAACAGAACAGCATATGGTGTGTGTCTGCCCGTGTGCATGTGATGCAAGGATTTTGTGGTTGACGTGCAGGGCTGGCCAGCTGCGCGCTGCCCTGCACATGTACCAGCAGGCAGCCGGTGTTGAACCTGAAGAAGAGGGCAAGCAGGAAGGCATGTGCTGCGCTGAAGCGGTGGCTGAAGCCTCCATGAAGCTGGCCTTCTTGTGTAATAATCTTCTTCAGGTTGGCATTGCACAGCCTGACAACATGCAAAGCAGAGTGGGCACTCTTGATATCAAAAATATTGCATGCAATCTTGTGCTGGATGCTACAGGTGCAGTGTCAAGCTGCAAAATGATGTGCATGTCCTCGGTTGGCTGTTTGCATGCATGCTTTGCTGCCCGTCATACTCTGCTGCCAAGAGTATCAGTGGCAGCATTACAGCCATGAAGACTATCCCACAGCACCTGATGTTAATATCTTATACTGAATCTCAAAAAGCAGCATGCACTGAAGTTATTGTTTAGGCTGGTGTGCAGAGTGAAGACGAAGCAAGCAGCTTGATAGCGTCCCAATCAACCCAGGCAGCAGCAGAGGCCGTGAAGAAGAGTGATGGTGGGCTGGACGCCATGCTGGTGCGCCACATGATGCATGCCATGCAGCTTGGAGGCCCTTCAGGTACAACCTCTCTAACCTCTACACTGCACAACCACTTCTGGGGATGAATCAACTGCTGAGCTGTCTGACAGATACCAATGGCATGCCAACCTCCAAGAACAGACAATTGAGTCACAGTTGTAGCAATCCAGCTGTGCCATTCAGCCTGTGACACCGATTTGAATCATTTCTTTGTCTCTTGATTCACCTGACATGCTGCACTGCATACTTCCATTTCTTCTATGGTTCAACACCAAAAACACCAGTCACATATACTAACCTGCGATGGAGTGTAAAGCCTGCTGGGCAGTGTGGTATCCTGAATGCTGGAAGAGTGGGCCATGCAGGGCGGGAAGCTCAACTGTATGTGCCAAGGCTGCTGTCAGTGATAGGGAGCAGTGAGGCGGCTAGCCGGTGCTTTGGTGAGGTGTGGCATAAGGTGCCCCTGCCTTTACTACTGCCGTGGGTAGCCCAGATGCTATCCCTGCTGGATGCAGCCCAGGGGGGGGCCTTGCTACCCCCCTTGAAGGTCAGCCTGCATGCTCTCTCAGACAGACTCAGCAAACCGCTTCTGTGCTTGACAGTAGTACTAGATGCAAACAGTGCGCTGTTCAGCGAGACTGGCATACGTTGCTATGCTGCAAGGGTGCTTGGTGCCAGCTGTCTGACACCTAGGTACAGGCTGTACCACTGGTCTGCTGCTTGCACTCCTGCCTCATCTGAGAAGACAAGACACATCATGATGGAATACTAGATCTACTGCAGCGGTGGCTGCCTCATACAGGTGATGTCACAGATGCTTGCACACCCAGTTCTTGCAACAGCCAGGATTGTTCTGTGATGCTTGCATGCTGCCCCATGCACAGTTTCCTGACCGCTCCCGCATTGTCTTTCACTTGGAGGTTGCGTTATGGTGAACAGTCAACACAGTAGGCTTGGCGCATGCAGGCACTGGCCAGGCACTACCCCCAGCAGATGTACTTCCCCTTCAAACTCAGTAAGCAGCATTACGGCCCTGAAGGGCAGGCAAGAGCAGACAGTCTGCAGCCCTTGCTGAGCAGCCCTCTGATGGAGCAGTGGGGTGCAGCCCTGAATGACACCACTTACCCCGCCCAGAGATGGGAGGGGTGGGTAGGTAGGCTGTCAGGCCTTGTTGCTGCTGGTGACAAGGTACACTCACAGTTTGCCGAGTCCCAGCCTTGCCCTATATTACCCATGCCATGCGCAACTTCTGCAGCTACCTACAAATCAGCCTTTGCTAAAGCATGCACATCAAATATCACGTCATCAACATCATGTGACTATGTCATTTGATCCAGTCTTGTCAAACACGACGCAGCTCAGCTTTGCCACTGTCAACAAGAGAGTGTGTATGACAATCCACGCCTGGATTGACCAGCTTTGAGCTGCATGTCAGGCACAACTGTCTTGCTGCTGCTTTTAGAATTGCATAATCCGCCACATTACAGGACCGTGATCAGAGAAGGGAGAGTTGGTTGCTGATTGTAGGCAGGAGCCCGGGCTCTGTACAAACATCAAGTACATCCAGACATGATCACCAACCATGTGCGAGGGGCCAGGGCTTCTGGCAGGGCCTCTGGCGGACAGAGCCCTCCTGCAACTGTCAACTCTGCTTTTGCTGCCAAGTGGGACAGCAAGTTCAAAGAGGCTTTTGGACCCACTGGGGACAAAATCACAACCATGCCATCAAGGTCCATGATTGCTTTGACACAGTGTAATACTGTGTGACAACTTTCACTTGACTTGCTTGCTCTAGTAGTCCTTCAAACAGCAAAAGCTGTTTTCAGGTTGTCCCTGGATCTTGGCAAGGTACAAAGATGTCCAAGGTGCACAGGTGGTTCAATTCTGCATGAGATGCGCTGCATATGCCTCATGAGTGGATTGGCAGGACAAAAGTGAAATGGTGCTTTAGTCAATTGCTTGGCAACGCTCAGGGAATTTGAAGGCAAGTGTGCAAGGCTGGGCCAAGCTATGAAGCAGGAGACTGATCATGTGACAGGCAAAAGGGACCTGGCACGCCTATCCCATTGGTTTGAAGCCTTTGGTCAGCAAACAGGTTGGTGCATCCTTTGCATTCATAGCAAGCAGTACAAAACTCATAGTACCCTACATTTACTCTACACTCTGTCTGAGGTGGCTTGAGCTGGCTGATGTTGTGCTCCATTTACAGATTCCTGAGTCCAGCCAAGATGTCTCTCCTGCAGTTGTGTGTTGCATGACTATGCACAGTCCCAGGAGACACATTGAGCATAGGAAGACTAATGCAAACAATCCCAGGGGATGCAATGAGCGCAGGAAGTTGAATGTGAACAGTCCCAGGGGATACAATGAGCACAGTGAGGTCTAATGCAAAGCTGTGTGCACAGGTGGTGTGCAAGGTGAGCAGCTGGTGCTTCCACAGATGCCCAACGTCAACAGCAGCAGCTCTGGAGCAGTGCCCGTGCACGTGGTTGGCTTTGGCAAGATGGTGGATGTCTTCAGCTCCAAGCAGCGCCCAAAGAAGCTCATCATTTATGGTGACGACTTCAAGTAAGCATTGCACAGCTGCACTAGCCTTGCGGCGTTATTGTCTCATGCTTGTGTCTGCAGTTGATGTGGGGCAATTCTTCGGCCAGTTGCCAGTCAAGCGCTACCCATGATAAAATCAATTACAATATTCTGTGTCATGCCTTATCTTTGTGCACTGTGTTTCTTCACTGTTGCAGTTTGGATGACACCCTGGGTAGTCCTGTAAGATATGAGGAGACGACTGTCAGGTTGATCTTGATGGAATCAAATGTTGGTTGGGAATGTCCTGGCAATGGTCCAACCTTGCGCTGAAACAGTGCTGGCAATCTGGTGCTGTGATTTACAGTGGAATTAGCATCCAGACCAAGCAGCTGATATCTGACATTCCGCATGCAATCCTGTCGGTGTTACGCTGCCTGGTAGAAGACCTGCTTGCATCCAAAACATGACCTGTTCATAAGATGCAACATCTGGTGCAGGAAGCATGAGTGGATTGTGAAAGGAGGGGAGGAGGTGCGCATCGACCAGCGCATCGAGCAGCTCTTTGACGTCATGAATGGCCTCATGCATCGCCAGCCAGGGGCTGCTGTGCACAGCCTCCAGGTCATTACCCACCTGCCCTTCAACTCACCCATATCCAATTGAACGCCTTCTCAGCCATTTGCTCTGTACTTTGTATCTCTCCAGTGTCTTGACAGCACCCTGCTGGTGCAGTCAATACAGGCAGCATGTAAGCATATGGATTGCTCCCAGGAGTTACAGTGAGCGTATTTACACGCGTGTTGGTCAAACTCATGTGTAGGTGCGTACGTATGATGTGGTGCCAATCACACCGTCCCTGGGCATGGTAGCCTTTGTGGCGGGCACAACCCCCCTGAAAGCCCTCCTCACAGACCCCGCCCTCATCCCAGGGGAGGCAATTGCTGCTGCAGATGAGAAATACAGCCGCTTCATCATGGCCAAGGGCGGCAACCTGGACAGAGCAGGTCTGCTTGCACTGCTACACTTTGTTACATGTCAGATAGGATGTTTGCCACCGCGTTTGTCTTGCCTCTTTGTGTTCACTTATGGGCAAATGCAGCTTGTGCTGAGCCCCTGTTTGCCTTACCAGCGATGCTGGTCAAGGCCATTGAGAGGCTTCTGAGAATCTGACACCAGGCAGCTGCTGCTTGGTGTTCAATTTTCAGACCTGTACAACACAGGGGATGTCCCCACCAAGTTGCTGTGATGATCACCATGGTTGTAGTACAGACACCATGTTAATGTTGGCTGTGCAGGGCCGAGGTATGAGAGGATGTTCAGGGCGGCAGCCAGGCGGGAGACGGTTGCCAACCTGCAGTCAGTCCAAAGCCTTGTCCGGTGGGACAGCCTTAGGTACACCCTCCCTGCCCTTGCAACCTCGCAGATGCATCTCTGCTCAGAAGCCTCATGCCAGACTTGTCATTACCCAACATATAGTGGGCCCTCATGTTACTGCTGCCATGCTGCTTGTACATTCAGACAGACCAAGACAGAGACAAGACTTTTCATGGGGGGCATAACAAGTCCAAGTGATGACATTTACACAGGCCACAGCTGACAGACAGACAGACAGTGAATATGGCAGACTAATAGGGTATACCCAGCCAGCAAACACATAAAAGTGTTTGCTGGCTGGGTATACCCTATTGGAACAAAGCTGAAATGACATCGCCAAATGCTGCTGCTGCGACCTGCGTTCTGGTATTGTGTGCTGGCATGAGTACAGTCTATCAAGTCGCAGCATCTTGGGAAGTCATTGTCTCTTGCTGCAGAGAAGCATTTCTGAGAGTAGCAGGAGGACCGGAGCTGTTCCTGAGCATGAGGGGTACCTACACTGCCAGCCTGGCTGCAGTCAGCATGGCAGGCTATGTGGCCGGTGTTGGAGACCGTCATAGTGACAACTTCCTGGTGGACCTCAAGTCAGGAGCCCTGGTGCCTATTGACTTTGGGCAAGCCCCTTCACATCTCTGCCTATCACATACATGTGCTGTTGACTGTCCTGACTGACAACTGCTGATGAGAGCCCTTCCTCTGTTATGCTGGGTGTGTCGAACATGACTAGAGAATGAAAAGCAAAAGGAACAGACTCACAAATGAAAAAAAAGGAAAGTGAACGAGCATCATTAACAAAGAGGATTTTCTTACGTAACAAGGTTTGGTTGCTGATGGTGCAGGTACTCCTTTGGCACGGCAGTGCAGGTTCTGCCCATTCCTGAGCTGATGCCTTTTCGCCTGACCCGCCAGATGAGTGGGGCCCTGCAGCCCCATGACGCCCTGGCCCTGCTGCAACCCCCCTGCACCCTGGTCATCACAGCGCTGCGATCTGGCAAAGACATCCTGGAGGTGCAGTCCCCACTTGCCAACCCTGCACTGCTTGCCATTTGCCCGCATTGCTGTGTGGCCCATGCTTACAACACATGGTCAATGTGAGTCAACGTGAGTGCTTGCGAAGCTCTTCATTCAACCATTGGGGCCTAACTTTGGCAAACAGCTTCTTTGGACCTTAAGCACCTTATGCAAAAGCTTGCTTTTCCTGTCATGCATTGAGCAGCATGTACACCTGACATGTAGGGCATCATGGGCGTCTTCATGCGGGAGCCACTACTAGATTGGCAGCGAGAGGCAAGAGTGGTGAATGCCAAGCGCAGTGTGCCAGCCAGCGCCAAGGACCCAGTCTCAGCTGCTGAAACAGCCGATCCAGCAGATATGCATGTCAATCTCAAGGTATATCTGCTGATGGATGTGCCATGTATGATTATGAAACTTTGTCCCCTCTGTGACTATTCCCTCTATCACCTAAGTCCACATTGTCTGCAGCTCTGCAAGGGAAGCTTGAAAACGTGCTTTGGACCATTTTGCTTTTGGAAGACACATCCAGGCACATACAGCCACTCACAAGGCAATGGTGCGGTGTGAATGAAGTTTGGAGCCATGGTATGCAGGTGGACAATGCACGTCGCAAGCTTGCAGGTGAACATCCAGCTGACATCATGCTGCAAGAGCTGACAGCCAAGCATAGCAATGCAGCTCATTGGCAGGCGCTGCAAGCCATTGTCAAGGGAGATGCCAATCACAACTACAGAACCACAGTCATGTCTCGTCAAAAGCTCAGTGTGGATGAGCAAGTGCGATGTCTACTGGATCAAGCAACTGATCCAAACATTCTTGGCAGGTCCTGGCAAGGCTGGAAGCCATGGCTGTGAATATTTGTACACTACAATATACATCATGGTGATTAAGAGATGCCTCGTTTCTGTGTTCAATATCTCAGTGCTCATGCAAGCAAATCACAAGCAAAAGTCTTTGTACAAAGTGCTCACTGCAATGCCAAGGCCCTCTGCAATGCTTCAGAGGTTGGCCACAAGCAAAATACACTACAGGAACCACATTCAAACACAGTCACCAGCATCAGTCTAGCTATATTGATGTGCATGTGATGCTGCTGATGAGAATGATATTTTCTAGCTCTGCGACAGCTTTGACAAGCAGACAATCGAGTTGAAAAGGTTGCTTGCTCAGTTCCATTTGTAGTGCCATGTCATTCTTCCCTCCTCGTCTGTTCATTATGTTGACATCTCTGTCATGGATCAGTTCCGCCTTGATAAAAAGATAATGGAAAAGATCCTTTTGATGCAAAAGCAAACTGGAGAGCAAACTTCCTACTGGCGGCCTTCAGGGAAGATTGATATTGGTCGTCCAACGGACACAGCGTGTTGTGACAAGCCAGTGCTGCATCCTCTGTACACCAAAATGGGGTTGTCTCGAGCAATGTTCCCATCTGCCTTGTATCAACACCTTGCAGCTTCTGCACATACCTTTGTGCCCTGACGGCAAGCTCTGATGGCAACTTGACTCAGTGATGACTTGTGGATCAGAATAGAGTCTGGCATAACACAAAGTAGATGGTCATGGTCTTCAGCAGCTGTCATCAGCTGCAATTTGTCATTCATGGAATTGATGCATGCTTTGTCCCTGGGGAAATCCTGCTGAGGCCACACTCATGCCTGAACATGTCTGGTGATCACTCCAAGACTGCAAGACTGCAAGGCAAAAATGAGTGTATGATAGCGTGAGCATTACAAGCTGAATCAAAAAGTCAGTTGCATACGTCATCTTACCCATTAACTGTATAACCCTGTGATCTCAGCACTGCCACCTGATCTGTCCCAGAATGATGTCCACCCCATCTAACATCATTGCGGCTGAGTTAGAAAACAAGACACGGTATGGGTCATGCACCAGGTCATACATTCTCGGCACATGAATGCCAGCACCAGTTGTGACAGCAGTGTCATACAAGCGCCACTTTCGATCTGCACAAAGACAAGCAGAGAGCCGTACAGCATGAACTGCTGCAAAGGATTGACTCTAGGGCGGCTGTGTCTATCCATCAGGCCTGTCATCATTGCAAATTTCTGAGACATGATGGTTCCTGCTGCATCTGCAGATACACTGAAAGAGTTGTACCTCAGATAGGAACACATGCACATTTGCCACTGTAGCTCCTGCTTTCCAGACAGGTGAACAATCATTGTGTGAGACCTGACAAATGTACCTGCGCTGAATCTTGCGCAAGCGGTGACCCATTGTCCATTGATGCCCTGCACTTCTATGGTTTCGCAGATGTGCAGACTTCTGGTCTCACCAAGAACGCAATGTGATCTGGGCTCAACAACAACCTGCAGTGCACAAATTTCTTGAATGCAGCATGTTTGATCCCAAGAGTACATGGTTTGCATGTCATGCACCAAGCTATGGTAGCTAATCTAATTTAGCTTTAAAAGCTATTTATGCATGTCTGCATGCACACCTGCACAACAGTGGTCTCTGCCCACTGCTGTACCATGAAGTTTCAGACTATCATTTGGCACAACAAACGCAAACGCTTGTACATTGACGGCAACCTTGGCAGCAAAGACTGCAGGGCAGCGTTTGTGTCTAAAGTTTTGCTTACCCTTGGTCTTGCAGCCAGAATTGCCTTGGTAAGGTTTGCTGCACTGGCCCCAGCAATAACGAGCCTAGTGAGACCTGACAGTTTGAGCATGGGCCCGACTACAAAAGCCACCAAAATGCCAGCCATCGCAGTTCTGCCGCACAACTGCACATATATTGTGTCTGTAACTCAGATGGGGTCGTCGACAAGTCTGGCAGAGGGTCCGGAGCTGGCTCCGTATGTAAAAGTGAGCGGGCGACGCCTGAAGCTGCTTTGTCTTTGTCCAAAATGATAGAACGACTAACGGGATCCCCGTGGTTTAGCAACTCGCGGCTTTCAGCTGACCTGTGAATTATGCAACGGAACGCTCCTCAGGTCAAAAGGTCTTGGTGCCACGCGCGGCAGGCAAGCTTCACGGCCTGATCATGTGATCGGATCATGCGTTTTCTCTACAAAGCTGCCATACGACATCGACTGAGCCTTCCTAGATTTGCAGTGTCTTGTGTCAATCAGCATCGCCATGGGAACCGCGTGCTTGTTTAGTCAGCCCTAGGTCCACGTGACGCCATGATTCATTTGCCTGGCGTCCAGCAAACATTACATGTTGTGCCATTAGTCTGCTGTACAGGCATTAGGCAGCGTTCGTTGGCTCATCCTGTCCTGACACAACACATAAAGCAGTCATAGCTAACATGTAAGGGTCTTGCCTAGCAGTCATGGCACACTAAATCCGGTCAAAAGACATGCATTGCAGCTAGATCTTTGGCTCATGCAAAAGCCAAGCCAAAAGCAGCAGCAGTGATGAGTATGTAGTGTATGACAGTCAACGCAGTAAAGTACACAGAGACCTAATGTACACAAAACTCTTGAGCCTACACCAAGTATGCCAATTGTAGTCATCATTTGGGAGACAAAGCAAGCAAAGCTAAAGAAACAATGTTGGTCAGAAACAGCAACAAAAGTTGAAGCCAAAATCTGCTAACGGGCCTTTCTGCCGGATGAACTCTAGGGGTTCAGAAGACTCCTTGAACGCACAAGAAGCTGAGTTTTGTTGTCCAGTGCTCATCTCGTGCGTCTGCGCTGTGTTGCTCGAGCAGGCTCCTCGTCATTGCGCCTTCTCAGCACATTAATGTCCATTTGCAGTGCTGGATGTGGGTAGCCATTGCCTGGCTGTGGCGCTTCCTCTTCATCTGAAGACTCATCATCTTCGCTGAAGGCAGCAGCAGCAGGAAAGGGCACTTCGTAGTCCATCTCATAGTATCGTGGCTGGTTCACACGAAGAGCAATGTCATCCTCGTCAAGCTCGTCATCATCCTGCAATGAGGTAGTGAAGACTTGACGTTCCTGTTGCCTTGACTGATAAATTATTTGTCAAATAGCCATGCAAATCTGAGTAGTGTTACTCAAAAGGCAGGTTTGATGCAACCATACAATGTTCCATGGCATCGATGTTTTTGGCAGAGATGCACAGGGTGACCACAAGTTAGATGTAGCAGTTCCAGCACTTACAGACACTAGCCCCGCGGGTACTGGGGTCCAAATGTCTCTTGCCATGTCTGTGTGCATTGAGGCTGACCATACAGTCTGAAACCTTAAGGGCAGCATATGCTCCTGGCCTAAAGACAGGTCAGCCAAACTGACAAGCAGTATCCAGAGCTGTTCCTACCTCCATGTCTTCATCCGTTGATGGCTCATCAGAGCCAAAGTCGATATGGGAGGCCATCATGTGCTGACGGCCCTGTTGCGGCAGGGCAATGTGGTCAATGCACAGCATGCTCACCAGGCTGGGGGCGTGCTTGTCCATGTGCCACTCCAGCACAGACCTTGCGCTACTGCTGCTGATCTGCTGCAGAGCCTGCACCATTTGTTGCCTCAGCCACTAATTTGGTGTGATACGGATTTGCATAAATGCTGAGTAGGAACCCACTTGCAGTGTCAGTCATTGAATAGCTTAGCAGGGTATGCTGCAACATGACAGCAGATCTGCATCAAGGAAGAAGGTGCTTGCAACTCACCGGTGCATGTACCGCACTCCTGAAAAGCGCCTCCAAATTGGGCTGGTTCAGGCTGCACCCTAGCCCCTGCAGGTCTGCCAATGCTTTGGTCCAGCGTGTCACCCCCATGCCTGCATGATTCCACTTGCATCTCCAATCCACCACAAGCAAGAGTGCATCAAGCATGTAATGACACTGACACAAATCTGCTGCACACCACTTAGCTAAGCAGCTTGACACAGCTTTGACAGTAACTTTGCAGTCACATGCCAAGAATGGAGGTGCCAATCTGGGTACAGCCAACTTGCCACACATAGCACAAGTTTTGCGCAGCGTCATGAACAACGCAGCCTTCAGCTGACTGAAGCCTGGACGCTTGATGACTGCTTCTCCAATGCATGCTTGCCTGTCTGTGCATAGCAAAGTCCTGCATCAATGCACTGCAAGTGCACTGCGGCTAACGCCATGTTCAGCAGTTCCCCTTTCTCCTCTGTGCTCCATTCTGCTGAGTCGTAAGCAGCTGACCGGAAGGCCAGCACTTCATTGGCTGCCTTGTCCAGGCACCTCTGTACTGGGTTCTTGTCTGAGTGATGCCGCAAGACTGCCCTCACAAATTCCTTGGGGCTGACCTGCTGTGCACACAGCCAGATCATGGAGCATGTCCAAGTAACATCACAAAGCAGTTCAACAATTCACATTCCCATAGCAAACATCACAAGGTAGAACAGCTCTGAATGTTTGTGACCATTTGTGCCTTGCAACGCAATGGAATGCGATGGAATGCAATGCAACATGTCATACCAGTTCGTGCTTGCCTTGAGGAACGACATACGTGCACAGCCCAAAAAAGTGCCTGTGCATGTGCCCCAAGCACTGACTCCATGAGTGATACATTTGTCTGTATGTGCAAATGCTGCAAGGCAGTCAGCAAAGAGATCCACAAGGGTTTGCTGAGCATGTTGCTGCGCAATCTTGAGGCAACTGCGCCTGCAGCTTACCTTCTGCTCTGTGAACTTCCCCTCAATATCCAGCAGAATGTTGCCTCTGTGCTCAGTGTCTTCTGCCAAACCTAGAACTTCTGCAATGATCTCTGGATCACGCCAAAGCCCTGCTTCGCTTTTCAGCAGCTTCCTACCATACTTGATGAGATCATCCTTGCGAGCTGCTAAGCAGCACCTGCAACGCCATGCTTGCCAGTAGAGTAACCAGCAATGGCAGCTTTGCAATGGTGCGTAACCAAGCTTTGCATACAGCGCAGCACAGGCCAATTGAATATATAGATGTGTAAGCTTGCTCCCAGAGTTGTGCACAAGGTGTTGCTGACCTTTGTTGATGAGCAATACTGGTTGCCGTACACCGGTAGCTGTCTACCTACATGCTTTGTGTTGTCACACATGTTTGCAGATGCAAAACCCATGAGTCAGCCTAGGACCTCTGATGTCAGAGGTGACATTAAATTGCATACCGAATGATCATCTGCAGCAAGTTGAATGGCTTGCCCTCCACCTCAGGCACAGCTTTGTTTTGCGCTTTGCTAATGGCTTTGTTCTTTTTGACCATGTCTTTCAGGACCTCCATCACCATGTCCTTCTTGATGTAGCCCAGGCAGCGGTCGTCAAACAAGGCTTGCAGTGCTTTGGTAATCCTGGATGGCTTATGCAGCTCCAAGAGCAGCTGGTCTTTGTCTGTTGGCGGTATGTACAGCTGCAGGTTCAGCATCAAGTCTTAACCAAAAGTTATAGGCAAACATGGTATGCATTGACTATATGCACGCTGTGTGTGTTAGATGTCTGCTGCTTTGCTCTGGAGTGTGGTTCCCCAAGGGAATACCCGTGCATGAATTGCGTGGAGTGGACATGCATGAATTGCTGTCAGATACTGCAAGCATACAGTCAGACATGGTGCCTTTGGCCATGCAGTAGTGCAGCGCTGATGACATGTAGTCTTAACTTGGTGCAGCAGCATGACAGCTGTACAAACCTTGGCTTTGGCTGCTTGCTGCCGTATAATGTTTCGCAGCAGATGGTGTTTGGTGTACTGCACTTTGTCCTTGTGCATGCTCAAGTCTTGCCCAGACACTGGGCACTTGGTGTTGCCGCTGAGACTCCACCTCTTGAGGTTGATCTCGTCAAAGGCTTGCCCTACAGGTGTACAGCATTTTCGAATTATGTTTGTTGTTCACAGGTGTGTTGCAAAAGTCTAAAACACGGCTTGGGTGTCAATTGCTGCTGGCAAGAGGCCTACCTGAAGATGGCAGTACAGGACGGCGCATCAGCTCCAGCGAAATGGGGCATTTGCACTGCTCCAGCAGCTCTTCTGCAGTAGTAGGCACAGCCACAGGGTCTGCTGGTCCAGAAAAACATCCTTGGCTGAGCTTGGCAGCTTTGCTGGCTGCGGATGCCGCAGTCGCGTTGGCGATGACCGTAGCTGCAACACTGGGACTGTGCTCAGGCTGCTTGCTATGCCTGCTGCCCGTGTTGCTTCTGCTACTGGCCATGAAAGAGGTCACCGCGCTAAGCCCTCAAGGCTTGCGCACCAAAGCAGCTCCTGTGCATCAATGCATACGCTTTGCGGCTCCCGGGGCGTTCAAGACGCTTGCACAGCTGAAGGGGGCACACATGTGCAAACGGAGCCAAGCAAGGATCGTGCAACTACCTGATATTAAGCCGTACAGCCAATGCGCAATATACCTCAAGACGGTATGAATATTGTGTGGCTAAATCCCGACAGCCTGGTTGCACGACTGCACGAAACGGAAGCCGTTGCCAAAGATCACCGGTCGTGCAGGATTCAAAGCAAAAACGCTTGCTGGCCCTGCGTGTAAATAGACAAGTGCATGAAATTGTTTTGATTCATGGGTCTGTAGAAGTGCTACACATCAGTTTGCACACACCGCGTGGCTGAATGCTTTACGGGTTCAAGCATGGCATGACCCTGGTCTAGCTGGTAGCGTAACACTCAGCTACGCCGTCGGCTAGAATGCGAACCGCCAAAAACGGGCAAGCCGCAAGCCCTAGGCAAACCTACAACAACCTGTACAGGCTTGATCAGACTGATGCTGCGCAAGCTTTGTGGACATTTGTACGTTTTGCCAACAGGAGGCAGCAGGTGCTTCAATGCATGTTGGCACCTCTTATTGGTGAAACGAAGAAGGTCTTGGGGTTTAACACAGATTCATTTAGACGAATCATGGCTCAACGACTTTTATGTCACCGAACTGGTCAAGATGGTCAAAACACGTCACAGTACTGCTCACTAGGCCCTGGTTCAGGCCCCTGTCATTTAGACCTGCATTAGCTGATCAGAACACCATGCAACATGCCAAATGACAAGTGTGCAATGTCACCTTCATTGCCAATGTGATTGTGCAAGACTCAACGCTGTGGTGCGGCCATGTAAGGCCGCAAACCGGTTATGAAAACACTCCCAAATTCATTCATACACCCTTATAATCTCTGTTCATCTCCAGCTGTTCATTTCTTGCCATCCACTCCATTTGTGACAGCAACACAAGCAAAACCGGTGCAGGTGCTGCAGTCAGCCCCACCCATCTACTGTGCTGCTGCTTGCACTGGCTTGAGTTGCTGTGCTAGGCGCAGGAAGCAATGGCTCTAGTGCAGCATGCAGGTCGTCAAGACCTGTACCAGCTTGTGCACTGACACACACCACTGCATCTGGCAGACTGGGCTGAGGGTTACCCTCTGGACTGTCATTCTGCAGTTGAGACACCATCACCTCATCAGGCCTGGATGTTTGCTGGTGACATAGCAGCTGGACAGCCATGTGAAACCTTGATGTGCTAGACTGCATTGTACATGTTCGAAGAAAAACACCACTGCAGGCTGTAAAGCATGAGCATGTGCTGCATGGCAAGGTGTTGGAGATGTGCCTTGTAGCTGGCACAGAACCACAGCCATTGCGGATTGAGTGCACATGACCAGGAGCATGACCAACCTGTATTCTGTGTGCCATGGTGAGCACTTCTGCTGCAATTTCAGCCTGCAAATGAGCTGCATCTTGAAGGTCCATCTTGTTGAGTGCAACAATATGAGGTCGAGCACAATACTCTGGATTATGCATGCGCAGCTCCTCCCGCACTGCCCAATAGTCTGTTGCTGGATCATCTGTATCACACAGACATACACCTGCTTTGTACGCAATCTAGCGTGATGTGACGGAGGGAAGTATGATGAGCATGCAGACCTCATAGGGGTTCAGTGAAGTTGCAAAGTAGCTACAGCGAGTATAGTTTGCTGTACTTGAGTACAAGACTGTCTTATCTCAGTGTCATCGCTTGACATGCTTACTTGGCCGATTTGACATGGAGGGCAAGGTGTTACCTGTCGCAGCATCCACTACATGGAGAATGACGCGTGTGCGGCGCAGGTGACGCAAGAACATGCGCCCCAGGCCCCGCCCCTGCAACCACCCACAGGCCCTCTGTCAGTGTTGAATGCAAACCAGCACTGACAGACACAGACTTGCCTTCTGGCATATGTTTGTGATCCGATCAGGTAATAGCTTCATAAGTAAACAATGCTAGGGGCCATTGACGCTTCCCAACTCATTGTGGCAACCTGAGTAGCAACAATGACATGCATGCAGGCAATCAGTTGTACTGACAAGTGCTGCAAGAGGGCAATTTGCGCCAATGATAGTTGCTGGGAGGGGGGCGGAGCTGATGAGCAGGGTGTATGTGTGAGGGGGGAGGGGGGGGGATGGGCGGGCAGAACCTGTTGCAGATGGCACAGTACCTGATGGGCACCCTCAATAAGGCCAGGCAGATCAGCCAGAACCATCCGCCCTGCTTCTGCATTGTTTCCTATTTGCGTCACACCAAGATTGGGTGTAACCGTTGTGAAGGGGTAAGGCGCTACTTGTGGAGAAGCTCTGCACATGTCAACATTCTTTCTGAAACATGTTGCAGGTGCAAAACAGAAGGGCAGACTCATCTTTGCCCACCCTGTTCAGGGTCAGCTTCTGCATGATGGCTAGCTGGAATGCGATGCAATGCGAGAGAGAGACATGCAAGCTCCTTGCCATCACAGCTGCCATACATCTGTTTGCTTACGAGGTGAGATGCGTTGATGCTAAGCTCAGCGTCCTACATGCCTCCTGGCCCTCATAGACCTTATCTGGACTGAGTCTCGCAATGCTCAGGATTGCTGGGGTGCCTTGCTGACATGGCTTAATACCAATGGCCGACCAGGCAGATGGAATGAAAATGCTTACCTATCATTGTGCACGACAGCTGGCACGTCATGACAAGTGGTACATATTAGCAAGCAACAAGCAACAAGCGAACAAATGAAGCAAGATCATGACTGACCTGGTGATTGCTGCAAGCAGGGATGATTTGCCAGCATTGGGGAAGCCCACGATGCCAACATCAGCCACTACTCTGAGCATGAGGTGAAGAGAGACTTCCTCTCCAGGTGCACCAGCAGCTTCTGCCTTCCAGTCATCGTCCTCCACTATGTACTCTGACACCGCTGTGTCCGCCTCTGTCTATCACACTCACACACAATGTGTCAGCTTGTCATGCAAAATAGGACAGAAGATGCAGACAAAAGCATAAGAGATGGCGCGAGGTTAGTACGAGGGAAAGCCGTCAGCTGCAAGACATGCAAAAACAGATGACTTGCTCTTGCTGGTAGCAAAGACACAGTCTGGTGAACATTGGTAGACAATATGTCAAAGAGACAGACTGAGCCAGTAGTCATGAAGGCACAACCTTGTATTGGCAGAAAGACTCACCAGAAAGCGATGTTTGCGCGTCTGCAGTCTGGCATTGTCTTCCCTGGTGGGACGGGTGACTCCCATACCCCCCTTGCCACCCCTAGCTACCACCACTGACTCACCTGCAGCATAGGCATGAGTAGAGGTACTCATGCACCACTGCATAGAATGTTTAGCTCCATATTGCATTGATATACCGCTCCTGGTACTTTTCTTGTACCTCTGTGTAGAAGATGTAGACAAACAGGGCAGCAAATGCAATGTTATGCTCTACTTGAAATTTGAAGTGGATGCTCGGACACATATGATTGACTGTGTCACACACTTTAAGTCACAATGCTGTTGTATCCACAACCTGGAAACTGACCCAGTTTACATACAATATGCACTGTAGCTTTTGATATGGGTGACATCTGGCGTCACCTGGATGTGTCAGATCTGCTATCAAGGCACCTCCTCGCTTTCTTTTTACCACAGTTCCAGGGGGGACAGGAATACGAGTTGGGGCTGTGGTCCAGCTGCGCTTGGCTTGTGTCCTGCGCTACACAAACCAGGTTGGCTGAGCACATATGCACAGACACAATGAGACAGCAATTTCATATAGAAACCCAGTAAGTTGACTTGCTCTGCATGCCTGTGGTGCTTTGTGCCATTCTGTGATTCCTACACAGCAATGACACCCTCAAAGTCACCCAGGTTTGCAGGTAAAGGCTGCTGGACAATGCTGAGTTTTGGATGCTGACCGGCAACGCCCTATGTACTGCAGATGCAGGCCAGCCTCATTCCACCCTTATGCAAATATACAGCAACAGCATAACTCATGGGAAGAGATGGCCCTCTTCGCTTCCCCAATGCTTGACATGCACACTCAACAATAAGCAGAAAACCCTGAGTGGGCCAATTTGGCAGATGCATACTTGGGACGGTCACTGCCCTTTGTGGGGTCACCTTGAGCCCCATTGGGGGCTGTCCACTTGCTGCGCTCATGCAGATGGAGCAGGGAATCCAGTGCAGAATCCACATACAGCCTGCACCATACACACAAGATGTGCTGCATCACTCTGAGCCTGAATGGCACTGAATGAGTGTTGACATGCGCATGTCAGGGGCATGGCAGCAGACGCATTTGCAGCTGATAGCATCTGTACCTAGCAAGCAAAGTAGAAAGGGCAGCAGAGAGATGCTGCCAAGTGATACTATTTTGTTGCAAACGGCATGCGATAGAACACAGGTCAAGAATGAGTATGCCTATAATCAGTACTTCTACCATCAGGGATTGTTGCCCTGGCTCAGGCAGATGAGCCTCATGACAGACATCAAGACTCATGTACTAGAGAGCATGCAGTGGTGCTGCAACTTACACAATGCTGCTGCCCTCAAATCCATCTGCAGGATCAGAGTTTCCAAGCCAGATCTTTTTAGGCATGTTGCCCCCAGGCTTGTACTTGAAGTTGTCTACCATCTTGCCACCTGCCTTGTCTGAAACCTCACCCCTACCACCCGCACCAGACCTGAAGAACTTTGTTATGTGAACAAAACTGCTAAAGCAGAGGGCTTTGTGTGGTTAGTCAAGCCATTGTGAATAGCAGGTAGGCTGCTGTCCATTGCCTTTTGGCCATGGAATACGGACGGTGATGCTAAAGCAAGTGTGGTACAGGCTGCTGATCATGCAGCTTGCTGAGGCTTGAGGTCCTTGAACAAAATGGTGTCCAGTGCAGGTTTGCCAACTGCACAGCAGGAATAGGCATATCTGACAGCAGATACTGCAGATGTGATGATGCAGCCGTCAGATTGACCTATCATGTACCTGACTATGATTGCTGCTTCATCAAACTGGCCAGTCTTGCTTCCCTGAGCAACATCTGTTAACACAACACAGATCCTGACTTCAGGCATGTGACGAAACCTTCACAAAGCTGTACTGCATGCAAGCTTTATGTACCTGACTTGCGTTTTGGTGGTTTCTGGTTGCTGATAGGCTTCACTGGTTTTGCTCTGTCAATGAGCTTCCTGGTGGTTGGGCCACTAGTCTTTGAGCCAATAGCAGACCTCAAATGACGATGGAAGTCAAGCACCGCTCTTCCCAAAGCTCGTCGGCAAGGCAATTTGCCTGCGCAAAGACTTCTGCCACTGACAGGCAACCCCAACCAGCTCGACTGCAGTTGCAAGTCCAATCGGCCTGCCATGCAAAGCCTTTCTCGTCGAGAAATTCTCGAGGTCAGAGGGACAGACACACTACGTAGTCATTGCAGTCGAGCAGGTTGCAGTAACGCTTGCGTCTCAGTTGACCTGTTTAGGTCAAAGTTGGGCAGGCTGGTGCCTTGCAGTAAATTGCCCGTCAGCCTTCTTACATCTGCTTCTGTGTCACATCAGTGTAGGTATCATCGGCCAAATCACTGAAATTTAGATGGCTACGGCCATCTCAAGATTTAGCTGCTTGCGTTCTGGCTCATGAGCTGATCAGGTTTGTAGGCGACTTACGCAGCAACACCCGCGTAGCACAAGTTTGCGTGCTGATGCGGAGGAAAACTTCATCAGCTCTGTGGCTTCAGCAGCCGGCAATGCAAGAAGCTTTGTAATGTGTAGAAAAGTCTGCTCTGCAAACTCTTACTGCTCGCACTCAACACACTTGGCATTTTGCAACTCTCAGTCAAATGGCAGTCTTCATCAAAACAGTCCTTCATGTGCTTTACGTCCTTCACACAAGTTTTATGAGTCCCTTTGCGTCTCTGCGTGAAAGAACATAGAGGTGCGCCAATGCGTCCATTAAAATCTTTGCGAATGCGTTAATAAGGTGTTCAAGGGCCAAGGAGTTGGTAGGACAGCAACACCGATAGGTGGGTGTTTGCAGTGTTCTCAGAACGCCTCATCAAATTGTCCAGAGTCTCAGCTCAAGCCTTGACCAAGTTCAGCAATTTACTGGACCTGCTTTGGCACAGACAGGTTGCGCATGGCAGCCTGGCATGCAAATGCTCTGCTGCAAGGCAAGCACCCTGCTGCTATGACTTCTGCTATGAAGAGGCTTCCTGACAACCAATGATGCTGTTGTGTGGCAATAACATCCCACAACTCAAAACAGCGTACATGGCAGCTGAAGGAGACGCTACAACTCTGCTGAGAAATGCAGTTCTCCAGCTGCTTGCTGTCAGAATGTTTTTTGGTGTATTTTCTGCACTTGCTTGGGGAGGTCATTTGATGCACATAGCTTGTGCCACAAAAGCCATTATGCAGGAGCTTCACATGTCAAGTTTGCTGCTACACATCCTCAAAGCCAGCGGCTACACATTCTCAAAGCCGACGGCTACAGATGACTCATGATCCTGCATAGATCCTTGTGAAAACATGCTGCTGATTTGGTGCTTCTTACCATTCTCCCCTCTACAATCTAAAGACATTGCTTTGCGTATGAGCGATGGCTGCAGCCAATGCTCTGAATGTATGTGCAGTGCCATTCTAGTGGGACGCCCAGAAGGCAATGCAAGGCACATATTGTGTTGCCACTTGCGCTTGAACCTTGCTTTCACATTGACAGTTGCGACAGCTCCCTTAGCTTTTCAATATGCCTGGCCAGTAAAAATGTCAGCAGTTTGTAGGAATGAACGATTGCACAAGCAGAACTTGCAACTTGGCCACACAGTAAGGCATAGCCAGTCCTTTGACTGCTATTCAAGCTTGTGGAAATCCAACATTGGTTCAGGTCAAAGAAAGGCCTTGCACTTGTAAGAGCTAAACATACACCCACTAAGTGGATGCGGTCAAACGAATGCCACTCTGTGGACCCTTCTTAAGCTGCTCCTGGGCTTCATCTGTTGCAGCAATATCCTGTTGCTGAGCTGGCAGCAATGAGTGCTGATACCCGATGGTTGGGTGGACAACTGCATGAAACCTGGTGAACATGCGTTCTCTCCAGGCATACATGGGATCTGCTTCTTCCAGCAGCTGAATGGGACTCACTGCTCTGGCCCACTGCACAGCATACGGCCATGCGTTGCTATGCATGCAATTCATCTGTACCTGTGCTCAATGATGCTGCCATGCAAACAGGGTACAGTAGTGCAGAGCTGAGCCGGCGAGCATGCCATGCTCTGTGTTGACCCATGTGAGCATGAGTTTCTTGGCATCATACCGCAAAGTTGCCTGCCACAGCTAAATCTGCAAAGTTTGGCTCTGTGCCTCCCAGAAAAGACTGCTCCTGCAGAATGATCTGCATTGGCTTCAAAGCCTTCTGGAGCTCAGGGACGTATTTACCACCTGCAAACTGCACACTAAAACCAAGTTGGTCATTTGAAGGCCAAGTGAAGCCTCCTAAAGGCGTGTGTGCATGCGCTTCTCATCAGTAGTCACAGGACATCTAACCTGCTGACACAAAGGCAATGAGCATACTGCAAATTTAGAAAGTTGTTGATGGTAGGATGATTGCAAAAGCTATGAACTTGCGTATGAGAACACGGCATTTTGATCCGCCCTGAAGGTTGGGTGATGATGAGCTGCAACGTAGGCAAAAGGCAGCATGACATCATAGAAGGACACTGCTCAAACACTTTATCTATGCAAAAGCCGCATCAGATGTGTAGCATGTTCACAGATGCAGCACACTTTCTCATGCATTCCTCTCACAAGAAGATGGTGCGCAAGAATCACAACAATCAGAGAATTACTACAGCAAGAGATGCGATTTCGAACTGCATACAGCATTAATTACGCATACACAGCAGGTGCAACACTTATGTGACCAGCTGAAGGAAGCTCTAAAGCCATTTTGCTATGCTGAAGTCTCGCTCAACTGATGCATCAGGACAACACATCACCGAAATATCCATGCAATTGCGCTTGTGCACATCACAACATGGCGACTGCATCATGACAGCCCAGACATCTTACCTCCTCTATCACCATGCCATGCAGATACTCCCAATTGTTGCGAAAGAAGGTTTTGTCCTTGTCATGAGACACTTCCAGTGCATCAAGGCAGACAATCTGCATGAGGATAGGGTAGATGATGTGATCGAGCCAGTGAACAATGAACTTGACCCCACCCTTGCCTGCGCAGGGTTAGATTGCGCTCAGGTCTCAATGACTGCTGCATTACGTAATGCCAGACTTTTGCAAGTTGATATTGATGCGCATGATGGAATTAGATCACCTTCTTTGCTTCCAAAAAAGGAAGGGGCCTCAGGACATGTCTTCTCCAGGTATTCGGCAATACGCCAAGAGTCCACTACGGTGGTGTCGCCGTCAACTAACACAGGTACCTATACCAACAAAGTGTTCTTGGACAACGGCTGTAAAGAGCCGCACGTTAAAACGGGCAGCCAAGCTACCTGTACGTGCCTGGCGTTTGACCAGTAAAGGCAATTTTGTCTTTTTCGACTCCTCTCCAGGGTTCCGTATGGAACGGCACTGCTTTGTGAGCGAGAGCCAACCTTATGCGCCAGCAATACGGGCTCGTACGACGGTTATCCTCGCTGCCGGCAAGGTCATACAGCTTCATCTTTGTCCACGCAGAGTCTTCTTAACAACGGGTGGGCCTTGACTGACAACAGGTTGGTACTGCGATGTATGCGACCTTCAGCAGCCGACGCTTTGCAATCGTCACAAGCCCAAGACGTCCCAGTCTAGTCCAAAACCATCAGGACAGTTGAAACGCGGAACGGCACTAGACACAAACAAACACAAATCGACTCAACTCAGTAATCTGCTCGTGAGTGACGTGAGCTCAGCAATGGAGTCGACTCAAAGAAGCTGGGAAACTGGACAGTCAAGCAATCCTGTGTTCTGACAATTGCTTCTGCTGCTCTGCACTGCATATCATCACACATGGTGTGCTCATGAGATGAAGAAACCGTTCATTCCAGCAGCGCTATGTCACTTGACTGTCTTGTTGTAACAATATCACGGCTTTTCAAATTCCGCAGTGAAAGCATCGCTGACGGCAGTCTCGCCCTTCAGCTCTTCCCGATTTATCCTCTGTCAGAAAGCAGGGAAAGGACAGCTTGCAAGCCGATTGGCTGTACCTTTTGCAACTCCTGAGTCAGTCTATGCATGTGGACAGGAGTGTATGCGCAAGGCTTACTCTTCGCAGATCTATGGAGTCTTCTCAAATCTGTGTGAGACCTGTCTGCATCACATGCATGCCATGTGTGCATGTCTTGTACAGCTTAATGTGCACATCAACATGTTGCTGCCGTTGGGAACGTTCCTCTTTGCTGACTGCAGCACCTGCTTGGAAAACAGCAATCTCTGTGCAGACTCTGCTCTGCATGTGGCAATGCAGCTGTTGCTGACATGCTTGACGCGTGACTGTTACCACAAGACAAGTTGGCTCTGAAACTTAGATCTGCCTCGATGCAGGACTGACACAATGTCAAATTTGGTGGTAAAGGCACATTCTTATGCATGGCTGCATTGATGCATATTGTGCTTCTGCTGACGGCTTCCCTTTTATGTGCTGAAGTGCGACCAAAGGATATAAACAGAAAAAGTTGTGAGCAGCAAATGCTGTGAAAGCTTTACAACCATGTGAGTGCACAAAGCTAGACTAACAAAGTAGATGACCCCTCTGATCAGATGACCCCTCATCTCCAGTTGGTCCAGTTGCAACTCTCTGCTCCTCCAGAGCAGATCTGCTGACCCCTCTGCATTCCTCTGGATGGAGGAAAGCAATGCAAAGCCTGCACAGCAACTCTGATATCTGAACAATTTGCAGCCGGTTGCTGCAGTGTCCTTTGCACTTTGACATTGGTTACCTGTATTGTTGTACGCATGTGTCTTTAATTTGCTATATCTGTAGAGCACATGTTGCACTAGGCATATGCAAGCCTTTCAGGGCTGCTGCTCAAGCCCAGCGCCCATCGCTGGCCCATTGATCTTGTTGTCAGATCAAGATCAATCAGGAGTAATCCATGCAACCTACGATATTGGCCAAGTCTTGCTAAGGACAGGACAGGATCCTGTTGTCTCACCTTTTTGATATCAAGAAGGTGAGATTGCACACTCTGAGTCAGTACTTTCATGATCAATGATTGCATCTTGGCATGCCATGGCAGTATTACACAATCAAAATGTAGGAGACGCAAGCCGTTTAGCTGAGTTGTGGACCCTTGCAAAGAAAAGAAAAGAAAAGTTTACGCTTTACAGCGATCATAATGGGGGCCTCCTAAGGCGGCAATCCAGAGTCAGCTGTCCACCCTTAGAATTCAAAGTGCTGGCGTATATTTTTACCACCAACTGATTTGACGTTGATCTAGCTTGTCTGTATAGGCATATGCATTTGTCCATTTGGCATTCTAGCTTGCCCTAATGATCAGGGCTGAGTCCTGACCAGATGTTCACGTCATGATGCCATGACAGGTCTTCAGCTGAGGTCATGTATACACATAGGTTGACATGTCTGGACATACATGCAAGCCTAGGAAGCCTATAATTGCAATCCTAAAATTTAGGAAGACCAGCTGGTCAAAGAATGGCAAAAATCCTCAGGAAGAGGGATTTATGTACATGTCTACACATGTGTTCTGCAAAATGAACATGTACAGATTTTGATGCAGCTGGTGTGGGTCCATGAAGAGCTATCATCTTCAAGATTGAAAGTTGCAACGGATGTGCTGTATGTTGTCCTGAATGTTGACGCTGTTTTCACAAGGCCAATGCAGAGGCACCGATCAGACAGCATGCTGCCATCCAAGGGAGCAGCGGGCTTGAGCTCAACTTTGAGAGGGTGCATGGCTCTTTTTCAGATAATTTGGGGGCTGTCTTGCACCCTATAGGTGCTATAGCACTAGCTAGGGCTGGAGACCTCTTGAGGTCAGACCTGATCAGGCCTAGAGACCCTTGATCATGCCAGCTTGCTGATGGAAAAGGAGCTGTACTATCATGATGGCATGAATGGAGCATACCCATCTTGCAGGTCTCACAGTACCAGAATTGAGGTGGGTGACCCTGCAATGTAAAGCAAACATTTAAGTTAGACAAGACTCCGAATCAGACTATGCCTGCACATACATGCCGTGCTTGATCAAGAGTCTGGTCTAGTCTACACTGATCTACAGCTAAGCATACCGGACGATGATGAGTATGTTACATATGAGCCCAGCTGTCCCACCTGTAGTTTGTCAAAGTATGCTTGTGTCTCCAGGTAAGCAGTGCAAGCTGTACCAAGTGATAAAGAGCCGAAGCCAAGAACCTGCAGCAAAGCAGAACATAAATATTTGGGCGTGTATGATGGCAGAAAGACTTATCGGATAGACCAACGCGAGTCATGAGTAGTAGGCATGGCAATGCGTGCGTGGCGGTACCTCAGGAGCGTCTTCGGGCTTTGCCCGCAAAGGCTGCTCATTTTCGGGTTTGGCTCCCAGGCAAAAAGCTTGCTTTGACTCAATGGACCTGCAGCAATGACATCTTTGGTCAGTGTGGTGCCGTCATGCACCAGCGTGCACGCGGTCGTGCGATGCTCAGCAAACACTGCATACCGTTCTAATCGCGAAGACTCCATAATAGCTATGCGGCTGCGGGTTGCAGCCAAACTGCTAGTGGGTTTACGGGATTTGTTCCCTCCGTAAATAACCTGTTGATGCAGACTGCACTGGTAAGTGAGGTTCGACGCGATGCATGAAATGTAACGCAGTCATTGTTTTATCGAGGCAAGTTCATGTCATGGCGCTGCTTAGTCATTGATCTGTTCATAAATATGCGACCTGACTAAATGCAAACGCCTCATTTTGCAAAGCATCAGGATGTCTGGTTTTTTAGGCAACGCAGCGGAGCTGGCCGCGGTACGGTAGCTCATGGGACCCATGTGCAAGTGATGCCAAGGAAAGTCGTCGAAATATATATATACCATATGTACATGCTTTTTGCTTGGGCTCGTGGCCGGCAGCATTTCCATGATCTTGAGTCCAAGCCAGGTCATGACCTGACATGGACTCAGGCTCGGACGCTTTGACTGTAAAGCAGCTTTCAGCACTCAGCCAACCAGCTAGGAGCGACTTGCTGCGAGAAGCATGACAATGCACTTCAAGCCTAAAAATTGAGACGCATGTTATGTCCATTCGTGTCCACTTACGCAAATGCCTTCACTTGATCATGCTTGCTCACTAGTGCAAGTCTGGGAAGCTGTACATGTTCTCCGATTCATACTTGAGAAAAAATATCAGCATAATGCGACCGGGTCGTGACATGGAATAGCCTTATCTCAACACCAGAGCAGGAAATGCACAGGTGTAGGCCGGCTAAAAGCTTGCTGGAATACATGTATGGTACAAGCACGTTCATATCCAGGACACCACGAGTTAGATCACAGGTGTCAACACACATCATGAATCTGGCTTTGACTCTCAATGTTCCAGGCATTTCAACAGGCTCTGCAGATCGGTGCAGTGTCAAGAAAATGTTTTTGGACCCGATGACTCCGGGCACATCATGATGCGAGCAAAGCTCCTTTAAAATGCTGTGCGCGATTGGATGCCCCTAGGCCTACACTTGTGTACATATGCTCAATGACCTTGTCACAACTAGTTCCCTAAGTACTTGAAGGACTGTGCTAGAGTTGAGAAGACTTTACAAAGAATCAAGAATGCTGAAGCAATACAATGACAATATTTACTTGTACCCCCGTTGCATTACAGACAATGCTCATATGATGGGCACAGTGTGTACAGTTCAATTACAACTTTTACTGCCTTGTGACTTCAAATTCAGCATATACAACAATAACACATCTTGTCAGTGTACACGATTGGCATCAGAAAACCAAGGTACATGCTTTTGAACTCACATCACTGAACCTCCAGTTGGAGAGGTGTTAAAAGTCAGCACCTTGCATCCAAATTCTTGGGTTGTGTTGTGCTGCGAGCCGCACCTCAATAGCCCTCAAGTGAATTGCTGAACTTGCCATTGCCAACATACTTGTTGACCAGCTTTGCCTTTGAGCTTGAGGTGTCAAGGTTCAGCCACCACACAGAACTTTCAAGGGCAAGTGCTGTGGCTGGTGTCCCCCAGCCTTCTCAGCTGGCATGTGGGATGAGTCTGCAGCCTGCTCAGCTTATATCTGGGCTGAAGCTACTGAGTTCCTCTTAGGAAAAGGCACAGATCAAACTGTACAGCACGTCAAACACTGTCAATGACTTGATGGTTTTGCAGACTACAAGGCTGCGCTACTGAACTTTGGTGCCGCCTTCTAGTCATGCCACAGGCAGATGTAGCACTCAAGCATGGGATCCTTGCACGCATGTATGCCTGATTTTTTCCAGAGTCAAAGCACCTGACTTTGAGTCCAATTGGCAGATTCAAGGTGAACTGAGATTGTCAGTAAAAGATCAACTTGAACAACGAAGCAAAGTGTAACTTGATTTGCTGTTGGGAAAAGAGGTTACCACGCCTGAAGCCAGTCTGCACAATATCTTTAAGCACTTAAAAAGTCACACAGATGTACAGCAACAGGCCGAATGCTTGTAAGGTGTGACAGGTGCGTTACAACTGCAATACGCTCGCCTTGACAGTGAACCGCGTGCCATTTTGATGATGATGCGCAACGAGAAAACTGCGAAATCAGACCTCGTGCCCTAGTACGGCTAACACATCATGGGGACCTCAATTGACTCTGCTGCCGTAAAAGTTTTGATCAGAAACTTACCCATCCATACCCTTCTGTTTAGTTCTGAAAAATATGATGTAATGTCAGGAAGCCAGGCGGAAAGTGCACTTGCTTTTGTACCAGGACGATTCGAAGCGCCCCTAATGCAAGGGCTTGGGCGCCGCTGCTTGTTCCTTTTGTTATCGGAAGAATCACCGGCATCGCCTCCGCGCGTCAAAACGCCTGCGACATGCAGTAGTTTGGAAAGCTAGCCAAGCCAGATTTCCTGCCTTCTGTCAGGAAAGCAGCCGGGTCCATGCAATTCGACTTTGATAGTGCTGTGGGTTATGGGCCTAACCAAAAATTTACCTCCGCTGGCGACGCAGTAGTTCCTAGCTTGACCCCTCGTGTATCCGGATTTTCCCAGTATCCATTCAACATGCAGTCAGCAGGCTCCGCATTCGACAAAGCGGCATATGATTTGCCTCTGAAGCCGTTGTACGAGATTTCAGGTGCATGCTCGACACAGACCTGTGGCAAATTCCTGTCGCCAGTTGTGCAACAGACTGGCTAGTATCTTTGTGTTGTGATGCAGGAGATGGTGGCGGTTCTTCTAGTTCGCTAGGTGAGCTGTGCCCAGAACTGATATCTACTTACCTCAACCTTGCCAGCTGACTTCCTGTCCACTTGTGCAAGCCTAACCTAAACGGTGCATGCTATGCAGTCCCTGGGCTTTCAGGATCAGGCTCTGGCGCATATGCTCCAATGCCATTTGACAGCGTACCACAGATGCAGCAGCAGCCTGGCAACAGGCGAATTTTGACCTCTTCACAGCATTCAGAACTCGAGATGGCAAGAAGACGTGCTGAGAAGGCCGCTGAAGGCAAAAGAGCAAATGCAGAAGCAGCAAAACAGCGCTTCAAGCGCAAGAAGGGCGAGCGTGCTGAGGCCGCTCGTCTTGAGCCTGAGGAGAGGCAAGGCAATGAGGAAATTGAGCACAAGTTGTCTGTTGAAGACCAGAAGGAAGCCAAAAGGCTCAAGAGGTAAAATTGCAATTCTATACACCCACAATTCACATTATCTCTGCAAGCTAGTCATGCGTGAGCATAGACAAGAAGCTTAGCCTTAATGTCCTCTAGGCTGTTCAGATTTTCAGGTCACCTCACACTCATATCCCAACTACATATCACACAATCTGCATTATTGTGCCACAGTTGGCTACACTGTGACTTTGGCTCAGTATTATCATGGGACGTGCAGGCTTTTGCGGAATCGTGTGTCAGCTCAGCAGGCACGTGAGCGCAAGAAGTCTTACGTGAGCACAATTGAAGAGAAAGTGCATGATCAGGATTCACAGCTTGCCCAATTGCGGCAGCGGGTGCAGACCCTTGAGCGAGAGAACGGCATGTTGCGGCAGGTCATCAAAAACATAAAAGGCAGCAACAAGGATGCAATGCTGGTGCCGTCTGCCAAGTCCTATCAAGACACAGCCAGAGTGCCAGTTTTTGGAGAGAGCTAAATGCACAGACATAGAAATGCACCTCAGCCTGCACAGCCGCCAGTCAAAGTGCCTGGTCTCCAAGAGAGCTGATTGCACACAAAAATCGATCTGCACAAGAGCACACCAGTGCTTGTGTGCATTGCCCAAGCTGAGCTTGGTGCTGTATATTGTGGCGATACGCCTAGGACTATTTCATGTGTTTTGCTGGTAATTAGTTTTGGTAGGCATGCTAGGAGAGATCTCACGAGTTTCTGCTTGTAAACAAAGTTTTTGGTGAGTCAATACTGCCGGCAACAAGCCATTTTGTAGTCATCTTTTATCTGGCTTGCTTATGGCAGCGTTGTGTTGGTCTGTGCAGCTAATCATGTGTGGTGTTGTGTTTCTATCCTACTCCCTGTGACATTTTCTCTTGTCTATGTTGGTGGTCAGGCTCTGAAAGGACTTGAAATTGCTATGTGAAGCTACTTGAAGGGTGCAATTGGAAATCTGTCCTTGACATACCTGCATTGCAATTGAGCTCGTCATTGACAACTTTTATTAGGTGCTGCATTTGAGAGGGAGGTACGTGTACAGACCGTGCTTGGCCGCCCTGCATGTTTGTGAAAAACACATTGGGTTTTAGCTGTTCTTGGCTTTGACCTTCGAAGTTATTACCATGCTTTGCAGACGAGTGCACCCATGGGGACACGTTTCTGGAACCCACAATGCAGAACAACACATTGGGCTTCAAGTTACCCAGGCTTATAGATTTCAGCTTTGAACCTTGAGTGCCTGCAAAAGGTCATGCTGTGTTGGGCGTCTGCCAACTCTGCGGCCAGTCTGCTACGACTTTTGTGCTGTCTGCACGTATAGGGATTGGCAGGAATACCCCTTCTCAGGTGCACCTGCATTATGCTTGAGCTGATGGTCGGCAAGATCAAGGTGCAGCTGTATTAGAACTGTCAGTAAGTCAGACGAATCAACCTCATATTCATGTCTTGTAAGCCGCAACTATACTCGCAGTCATTGCAACTGTGATGCTCATGTTGCATCACAATGCACTGTATGACAGGCGTGCTGCATAGCACAGTCAATCTATGTGTTTTGACCCTATCATTCAGGCATGTTGTAGGGCTCTGCTGACTGGTGCATATCAGGGAAGATGAGCAGATCCTTATGCTGTCAAATAGATATGCTGTGAGAGCGGTGACACACAATCTGGGCTGAGCATTGCTCTTGGACAGGATGCTGTCCCTTGTCAGGTGATGGCCCATCATGCTGCATCAGGGCCTTCAGCCGGGTAGTGAAGTTCACTCAGTCACAGTTGCTGGTCTCAACAGCTGAACATGGTCCTGCCAGATACTGATCAATCAGTAGTTGTGTCCGCTTTTAGCCTTGTAAAAATATGGATGTTGCTGCATCATAGGACTTGCATTATGACGAGCATGTATGTTGCCTGCTGTACAACATGTTGTTCACAAATGTTGTTGATTATGCCATTTACTGTCAGGCGCTGTACATGTAGCACAGCTTGCCAATGAACATGAGCTTGGTATCCCTGGCCTTCTTTTGGACAGTCTCAATTGCAGCAGCAAACTATTCAGAACCCAGTGCAATTTGGTGCCCAAATGCTGTCTATTACAGCTTTAGGATCCCTTTCAGGCCTTTCTACCAGGATTGCAATCCCAATCTCCCTCTGTGAAGTTGTATTGGACGGCAGCACTGAAAGGCACCATTGCCTTACTTTAGCTTGCACACTCTGAACCACAAGCAATGCTAGTGTCATGTAGCTCAGACTGCTATGGTGTCTGACGTCATATGGGACTGTGGTGTAGGTGATTCTGATGTGCAGCTGCGAGAAGACTAGCTTCTGTACAGTAAAAAAAAGTCGATATTGCAGCACTTAATCATGCACCTGCCTAGTCGGCCTCAGCTTGTAATATCTCACACTTGTTATGTCTATGTATGGACTTCAGTAAGTTCAGTAAATATAGCTTCACCTGGCTTCTGGACACAGGAAAGATTCATGGTCAGCCACTGCACAGCACACGAAATAGTATGTGTCTGCAACAAACAAGACCTCCGCAGCTTGCGGAATGAATGCTTTGTGGGACGTGCAAGCCACCCAATAATGTCAAGTCTGTGAGGACTTTTACGCTAGTGGGTATGCATCAGACTGTCCTTCACAGGAGCCTTTTGTACAAGTGTTTATGGCCAAAAGAGTTGATATCTGATGCAGTGCTACTATCCCCTGCCGAAGCATAGCTGAATCAACTTTTGCTGCAGTTGGACAGCTTTGCATGAATATATAATACGCTTTAGTTTCCACGAAATGCTTCGGTTAACTCGAAAGCGAGGTGTCAACCTGGACGCGCATCCCGTCTGCGCGGCTGCTGTTCCACCAGTTGAAAATCTGCGCATTCCACTTGGCAAGTTCAGGTACTTTGCAGTCCTTCGCTTTCTCATTTTGCGCCTAGACCAACTTTTGATCTGCTCACCCGATGCACGTTTGTGAGCCATCACTTGACCTTCAATGGCTATCAGCGGGACCGAACCCTCACGATATTTACGCATTCAGAATTCTGCATGTGTGCTGCAGGCTGTCTGCCTTGCAAACATGTCTTGGCAAACTTACGTGGATGATCACCTCCTCGTACCTCTCCCCAACGGCGGCCAGCTTTCTCATGCAGCTATTGTGGGGCAGGATGGGGGCGTCTGGGCGCAGGATGCAGGTTTCCCGGCCATCAGTGTCGATGAAGTGCAGGCGCTTGTGAAAGGGTGCAATGACACAAGTGTGACACCAGGCCTTTCTGCAGTCTGCCAGCGTTAATAAACTTGCATGCTGCGTGACTTGAACTGAATATGCTGCACCTGCACATTTAAAGTTGCAGTTCAAGGTGAAAGCTCTCAGTTGCAGAGTAAGAGTCCAGGTTGCGCTCTGCAAGGAGCGCAAGCTTTACAGCTTTATGTTTCGACACAAAGTGGTGTTCCCTTGATAGATTGGATGTCAACAAAGTGTTGTTGCTGTACAGCTGGCGGCTATGGGGGTCTAGGTCAGTCTGGAGTCAAGCTAGGTGGCACCAAGTATATGCTGATAGCTGGAGAGCCAGGTTCAGTTGTCAGAGGGAAGAAGGGGCAAGAAGATGGTGTCACAGTCAAGAAGACAATGACTGCTCTTGTCATTGGGATATACAGTAAGGGCGTCCAGCCAGCTGACTGCAATGTGATCGTGGAGAACATGGGGGACTATCTGGCGGGACAGAACATATGAAGCATTTATTCCATTTGCCCAACATGGCATATGGTGTAGGGTAGATGATTTGCAAAAGCTTGCGCTGCGAGATCTTCTGTGTATGCTGCAGTAGTGAACTGTTTTGTACACATGCTGGTGCAGTTGTACAGGAATACATCAACCACTTCCTATAGCGAGAGGGACTGGTCAAGCTGTGACGTTGGCATATTAGCTCCAACAACTTACCAACAATTTACAGCTTGCAGGGTTTGTTATTCATGCATTTTTGAGGCTACGACGCTGCAAGAAATGCAGCTATGCTTGTATTTCACGCCTGTCACTAGTATTTCACATTGGTGTCATGCATATAGTGCAACACAGATGTCTGAATTGCTCACATACATGCCCGAACAGTGCATAAAACATGCTTGGGAATGGACCCCATCCGATGATATTCATGTACACCCCAGGTATAACTGCTGCTGTGGCATGCCCATCATCTACCCCTTGATGATAAGGCTTTGATTGAAATATGCCAAGATCAAATGAATGCACTTCTAGCAGCCATCACCTTGATCGGCTGCTGGAGTGAAAATTTGTTTTATAGCTTGAAGTGGTGTGATATTCCAAGATTCAATATGGCGCACAATCTGCAGAGCAGTCAAGCAGCGCGTCATGTGATGTACTCTGTACAGCTACACCCAACTCATGAATCCCAGCGTCCATCATGCATTTTGATGAGTGCAGGTGATTATTGAGCATGTCCTGTGTAAATGCACTGCAGAAGGTCAATTAGCACCACCAGCTTTGCCTTTGCACGGCATACCTGGTTTGCTTCTGCATTCAGTGAGTATTCTGTGGCACCAATCACATTAATGAATGGCCGCCAAGGCAGCTTTAAATAGGTCTGTAGTGTCCAGTGTGCCTGCGTGTCTGAATGAAGAAGTATATAGCGGCACAAGGTAGTGCATTTTGGGTAAAAGCACAAGTGTGAGCTCATGACAGGAATGCGCAACAAGGCTGTGCAAAGCAGCTGTGTGGATGATCACCTGCAACAGTGGGGCCTGCTGTGCACCCTGTTGTTGGCTTTCAAGCTTGGTAAGTTGGATTACAGGCTCCATGAGAAAAGGCACTAGCAACTTCAGATTGCCTTTCCACTTTGCAAGCCCTGAAAACCTTACTGTAGGATCTGCAAAGTAGCAATTGCTATCATAGATTGCGTCACTGATGTCACCTACAGCAGACAGAAGAGGACTCAAGTGAGCATGCAGAAGTGCAGTCTCTGTTCATGATTTTACATCCACCAGGTCAAGTTGGGTGACTACAGTTGAGTACACCAAATTGCACCATGCGACAATGCATGTTCTGCTGCTGAAACATGCTAGCATTGCTTACAAAACAGTACGGCTGCCTGCTTACTGCCATTCAGTGACCTGTGATGAAATACGCGCGCTTGTCAAAGTCTTCTCTAATGTATCCCAGAAGACCGTCAATGTCACCAGGAGCAAGCACACTGTGGTCAGAATACGCTTCCTGTCTCAGATCTTCAGATGTCTGCCTGTAATGCCAAACTGTGGACAGCACTTTCAGCAGGCACATTCGTGAGACAAATGGTTGAGTTTGTTTACCCAAGCTGACCCAGCCTCAGGACTCCTGTTGCTGCTGCTACAATTGTCTGAACCAACCCTGGAAAAACCCCAGACAATCAGGTAGTCAGCATCAGTCTGGGTCTGTGAAGTCTTATCTTGAGGGAGTACCATCTGTCTGAGTGGGAATGGGTTGATCACGTCTGGTACCGTCAGCTCTTGCCTTCACAAAACGTGTACATCTTGACGGCAGCATATGTGTTCTGTTCAATAGCTTGCCAGGCAAGCTGGACTGTTTCGTTAGTGCAGCAGAAGGGCTTCTGAAAGACTGCGGCATCATAATCCGCAGTTCGTGGTACACGACTTCGTGTTCAGGACGTCTGAGGATGTAACGCAGGAGTCATGAAAGATCCTTGCAATTTTTGGGCCCGAATCCTCCGCACGTGGGCACGTGCAGGCAGCACCCCAGAACCCCTGTGCGCGTGTTGGGCCGTGCTGGCTGCGAACAAACAGGCAACAGTTAAGCGCTCCAGGGCTTTTGCGCGTGCTGCGTCTCAGTACCTCTGTGTTGTAGCCTTGGCGTCATGCTTGACACACAGGTCCACTTTCGCACAAACGCAGCTACCTTTGCACAGGCCCGGTGTATCTGTTGTTGCTGTCAGCACGTGTCAACTTGTTGCTGCTGCTGTTGTTGCTGTTGTTGACAATCAAAGGACTGCAACAAGGCGTGTCAGTCGAGTGGGTATCTTTGCAAGAGCTTACAGCCCTTGGTGCGCGTGTGACAATTTGAGACTCAGGGCGGCAACCGAGCCATCTGACTTCTCAGTCTTTGCTCGTCACAAGCGCTTGTACTCTCGCTGGTGCCGTCAGACACCTCAGCATGAACTCCGACCAGCAAGCCTTGGCAAGGTATGGAAAACAATCATGACAGTTGAAGGTTGTTTACAAGGTAGAAATGTCGCTGAGGCTGACAAAGACGGCTACCTGCAGAGAAGCACATTCAGGAGCTCCTGATGGAGCTGAAGAGTCCCCTTTCAAGCGAATGAGGTACGTCCGGAAGCCTAGACAGCATACAGTCTGCGCTGCAGCCGGCGCAAGTCTGCACGTGTCTTCACGTGGTGTCTGCATCTGGAACGCATAGCTTCCGGCAGCAGGCGCCGCTGCTTTGCAGCTCTGTTTGATTGCGCCGATCGCTCAAGAAATTGCCATCAGAAATGTCCAGGAAGTTGTCTGATCTAGGAAGTTGTCTGCATATGCAGGACAGCAGCTGGCTTGGAATCTGAAAGGCAGATGTCTCTGGAGACTGCAGGCGCAGGGTCAGGTCTTCCCAACTGTGATGATGCAGAAGAGACCTGTGCCAAAGGTGGCCGGCCAGGCAGGAGTGTGTTGAGTCATGTTGCAACTGAGCAGAGAAGGCGTGACAAAATCAATGAGGGGTGAGTGCGCGTTTTGTTGCCTTAGCGCTGTTTTCCAAAATCCTGTTCATTAGCAGCAGCCCGGCCATTGCCTTTGCTATCTTCTCTACAGCTGGTGGTCCCTATAGCAGGTGGCTGTCTGCTGAAACTGTCATTTCAATGCAGATTTCTGGCCCTGCGTGAGCTCATCCCACACAAGGACAAGATGGATAAGGCTACATTTCTGCAGCAAGCTGTGGAATACATCAGGCAGCTGCAGGTATGCTATTGATCTGCTCAATGTTGTTTCCAAGTCATGTTTCTACTGTATATTTTGTTCTTAATTAGCCCCAGCTCATTGATTGCATGCTTGTGTCTGATGCCTGTCCAGAGGCACAGGTTTTTTTACTATGCAAATGTTTGCATGTCATTTATATCATGTGGCTATGCAGGCTGTGATGCATCAGTTATTGTCCATGGGAGCAGTCAATGGTTTGCCAGAGGACATTCAGTGGGCAATCCGCATGTTGCTCCCCAGAAAGGAAGAGGCAAAGACTGCAGCTTCAGAGACAACTACTAAGACCACTGTTGCTGAAGCTGCGCTGTCCCAGCTGGTTCCATCCACAGCCTACCTGCCTTACCTACTCCAGCCTCAGCAACTGGCTGTCCTCACACAGCACGCACAGCAGGTAGGCTCTTGCACTCTGCTTGCCTGTGCATTTTTGCTGTCATTGCACATGCTGGTCATAGCACTATTGCATGGCACAAACATGCATGTTTGGTATCAGTACTTGTTTGTGTAGGTGCTATACTGTCGAGCTGCATCTCTGGACTATCAGCCATGGTGTTAATGAAATGCAGCATGGACTAAATATTTGCCTTGCTCTCCAGGCAAAACAGCCTGCTGTCAGTGAGGCTCCAAAACCAGCACCCCCAGCCCCATCAGTGGACCTCAACCAGCTGCAGGCTATGCTTCAGCAGCAGCAGGCAGCTCAGCAGCTGCAGGCACAGCAGGCAGCTCGCGCTGGCATGTGGCCTGACCAGACTGCTCTTTGGCAGTTGGCTCAGCTGCAGCAGATGATGCAGGGTGTTGGCCAGCCTGCGCCCCAGATGCCTCACTGCAGCATGGGAGGCCTGAGCCAAGAGACTCTCAACACCCTGGCTCAAGCCCAGGTGTTGCAAGGCATGTTCAGCCATGGTGCAGGTGCTGTTGGCACTGCAGCCCTCCCTGCACCAGGACAAGCACCAGCAGCATCAGTGCCAGCTGCAGTGTCTCTGCCCAGCACTCAGCTATGACTCCTCTGAAGCTATATCACACTAGGGTCTTCACGGTGAGCTGCTCAGATTTGCAGCATTCAAACATGCAAAGGTCCACAGTTCACAAAAGTCTGCACGTTCAGCATTGTGGTGTTGTCATGCTCAAGGCTAGTGATGATACGTCGCTGCAGGACAATGCACAGAGAAGTTGACCATTCAATGCTTCATGCAGTCTGCAGCTCAATGTTGAACATCACAGTGGACTTGCGTGACATCTTGCTTGGATGCAGTGTGTGGCTTTTGACCCGACTGAGGAAAGAATTGCAGCAGGGGACGTTTCAGGTCGCATTCTTATCTGGAGCTCCTTCAAAGACAAGGTGCCGCAGCTGCAAAAGCCGAACACACAGCCGGGTTCAACCCCTGTGGCACCTTCCACAGCTGCAGCATCAGCCTCCACAGCTAAGGCAGACACCGTCATGCAGCCTGCTGCTGCTGAGCAAGATTCTGATACAGACTCAGACTCAGATTCTGACAGCTCAGACAGTAATGACGCATCTGCAGCACGCCAAACAAACACAGCATGCTCATCGGCAGCCACAAATGTCATAGCTGCCAAGCAAGGTTTGGATGCCAATCAAGGCGAGCAGATGCAAATCGAGACAGTTGGACCAAAGAAAGAATCTCTGCCAGACAGATTTGCCAGAATGCAGAATTCTGTACGGCAAGTGCCGGTGACAACAGTGCATTGGCATGCACACCCTGTCGGTTGCCTCTGCTTCAGTGCTGATGGCACCTTGCTGCTGTCTGGAGGTGAAGAAGCTGTCCTGGTAGGCCCTATGCCAACATCACATGCAGCAACTGTCTGTCTATCCACCCACTCATCCAACCATATAATTATGAATGTCACAGCCACATGCTGCAATAGTTGAGAAGATTGTGCAGGAATGTGCGTAACACAGCATGCTGTCTGAGATGTTTGCATGCAGTGTATACCTTGACCACAAAGGTGACAGCTGAGGGTAACAGTCTACCCTGTCAGTCCAGAAATCACATAGCTCCTGGCATGGGTTATAAACTTCATGCTTTGTCACAGTCTCAGCAGCTGCATATATTTACAAACTGGTTTACCTGTTGGCATGGCCATTGTCGAGTGATGTTCATTGGCGCAGGTGATATGGCAACTTGACAGCGGCGCAAGGAGCTATCTGCCTAGGTTAGGAGGAGGCTTGCAGTCCATCACTCGCTCCCCAGTTGATTCAGCCTGCTATGTTGTCAGCCAGGCAGATAACACTGTGCGCACGGTGAGTGCTCACCTCAACCGGCCCAACCCTTTCTGGCCCTTGGCTTGCTGCGTGCATCTTGGGGGGATGCATTCCCTGGCCTACATTGCATCCATGCATCTTTGGGCTCTACAAACGTGGGCGGCATACGCTCTGCTGCTTTACCCTGTCTGTTGGCAGAATACATTTGTCATGGGGAGTGCTGTTGTCTATGGCATGTTCCACAGCTTTTGCAGTAGAGTCTGCAATGAATCAGGGACCGGCTGATATATGCATGATTGACCAACAAAGCTGTTCAGCTGCATGTTGCATCAATACCCTATGGCCTGTGCAGCGTACGGTAAGTGTGACCTATGCACGTCTGGTTGCATTGTGATTTAGCCTGTCACAGCTGCTAATGAGAGATGAATTGCTCAAACCCGTGGCTGAGCAGCTAGACTGATGCATCAGTGAGACCTGTTGCCGAGCGCTCTGATCTCTATGGTGTCGATGCCCTGGAGGTGCGCTTCTCAATCTCAACCCTGAACCGCCTTGAGTCTGAGAGCGTTCTGAGAGCGTGCCACATTTGAGGCGGTTCAGACTTGAGGTTGAGGCGCACCTTTCAAGGGCAGTCACACCATGGGGCTCACAGCAATCTCCATCCAGCCATCCAGAATCATGGACCAAAGAATGAGCAGGGAGTCTGAATTCCAGCTGCAGAGCTAATGGCAAGGCCAAAAGAGCACAGCTCCAAAAGAGCACCTTTTCAGAGAGGCGTGTTGTGAGGAATTGTGATACTGCAGGTGAACACAGCCACCATGAAGGTGCTAGTCTCTGTGCATGGTCTGCGACCGGCACCACGCAGTGTATCAGCAATGCAGTCTTCTTCAGCAGCTGTCTTGGCAGGCGGAGGTGGCCACCTGGTGCTGCCTGCAGACAACTCCCTGCTGCAGTTCTGGGATGCTGCTAGGGATTGTCATGTACACCGCCTGCAGGTGTGCTTGCCTGCCTCCACCACCATTGTCAGCCGTATTGAAAAGCATGTGTGACTGCTATTCAATACAGTTGGCATGCAATCCTCATGCAACACTACCATGGGTCTTGGTCAGTTTTACAGCTCACACCATTGTCAAGCTCACTCTCTAGCCTTGTCCCTGCATTATGCTGCCAGTCTTACTTGGCAACAGCTTGAGCCTGACACTGCCAGTCTGTTGTTGTGCTTGCTCTCAACTGACAGCAATGCTAGGCGTGTGATGAATCATGTCCACTGTCACAGGTTGCAGCCAGGAATACTGTCAGTCTGACTCAGCAGGACCATGAGCTGCAAGGTGGCGTATATGGCATCCCCCTAGAGCCCCACGTGTCCCATCTGGCCTTTAGTCACGAGGGCTCAGTCATGGCCACAGTGGATGTGAGGCCTAATGCTGGCAGCTTAGGTAGTGATGAGCAGTCTCTGCGATTTTGGGATAGGAGGGAAGGGGGTGTGCAGCTCGACTCTAATCAAGAGCAGCCATTCTACTCTACCAATACCTATTTGGATGATCCTCACAGGTAACATCCCACTGTTTTGCTAGCTTTTGCTGCAGCAAACAAAAGCAGCGGCAGCTGTCAGTCATGGATCATGGCACAGATACTGTGGAGTGGCAAGCATACCTCTCTGCGCGATCTTCACAGGCATTACCATCTGTCTGCCAAACAAATTATGCTGCAATGCTTCGAAATGCTGCATGTAGCATTTTGCCTGTCATACCTTCTGATGCTGTACCCTGTCTGGCATGTGCAGAAAGCTGAGGCTTGTCCGTGAGTCAATGCGCAGCTGCACTATTGGTGCAGGGGAGGCACAATCACAAGTCTGGCGTATCACCCCAATCGCCACATGGCTGCAACCACCAGCAGCAATGGCGACTTCAAAGTGTGGGTGAGACAAGACGAGCGCAAGGCAGGCAGCGGGGCTCACTGGCGGTGTCAGTCTGTCGGCACTCATACAGGTCAGACCACTTCTGCATTACACCACCAATGATGCTAACAACTTTGTCACTAAGCTTTCCAGATTACCAAAGCAAGAAAATTTTGAGCTGACTTCCGTTAAGGCTGGAGCGCTTGTGCATGCTAGCATTGGCATCTCCAAACATGATCAGCATGTGAGCAACTAAAACATTTAATACACCATTGCCCTCTCAGCCACAGTGAGATTCTATGCATTAAGATTTATGCCTGTCTTTTGATGGAAAACACCACTCCTGAGTGGTGCTGTCCTTGAAGGTTTGAGCAAATTGCACATAAGGTGCAGCTTGCCAACACAGGCCATATGATCTGATCCGTGGCTTGCTCTGGCACTCTTGAGTGTATACTGTTTACAGCCGCTGACTAATGCAGACATGAAAGCAACATTGACGTGGTGGGCGCAGGGGAAGCAATGACTGCAGCTGCCTTCAGCAGTGATGGCAGCATCTTGGGTGTGGCATCACAGGATGAAGTCACTTTGTGGGATCCCTACACCAACAGTATGCTGACTAGTCTGGCTAGCCCCCCAGGCAATCAGGGGTGCCCCATTGTGAAGCTGCTGTTTGTACCCAACACACATTTCCTGGCTGGCTACACTACAGGACCGGCCGCTTCGCTGATTGTCTGGAATTTGTTGACAGAGTCCATTTGGTGGTCATATGCCCTCACATGTTCAGCGCTTGCTGTGGACCCTGAAAGCAGCTGCATAGCTGTGGCTGTTGCTCCACAAAAGGCAGTTGCTGAGGGGCAGAAGGGGTCACAAAAGGCAGGCGCTGATGGGCACAAGGGATCTCATGAAGGGCAAGCTGCTGGCCTTCAGCAGCAGGCTCAGAATCCCAGGACCAGTGCAGATGTTGGTTCCAACACAGCAGAGATGCTACAAGGGCCTATGACTGTTCCTGATCCTGAAGGACAGCAGGCGAGTATGGGTACTTCAGCAGTCTTCCTGTTTGTCCCATCGTCTGGTCAGCCGCAGCTTTCTTGGAGTCTGGGTCAAGCTACTGTAGCTGCTTTGCTGTTTGCTCTGCCTGGCACCAAGTTACATTCTGCGTCCCTGGATATAGCTCCTGCTGGTGTCAGTCCCCTGCTCATTCTGACGGAGGATAGGCAGTATGCCATAGCCAGGTCTGCCACGCATATGCATCATGCAAGCTTTCAGCCAAGCACACCACTGCAAAGCAATCAGCCCAGTGCTTTTGAGGCAGCTTTTGGCAAAGCTGCTGTGCAGCAGCCTGTACAGCAAGCAGCTTTGTCAATGACCAAGCAGTCACAATCGCAAAGCCAGCTTCAAGCACTGTTTGATGCTCCCTCGCATGTACTGCCACCGCTAAAAGACTTGGCGCCAGCTTTCTTTGACAACTTGATCAGGCACAGTGGGGGTGCAGTCTAATCTTTGCATGCTGTCTGCATCTGCAAGCAACTGAAAAGGCTCAGTGTGTGCTGGGAGTCTATCATCTGTTGAACATTTTCTTGTCCATATTGGGCTTTTTGTCAGCTTTTGCATGTGTTATGACATGATGAGTTTATGCCCGTTATTTCTTCAATGCTGACAGTGAATGAATTTGATATTGACATACTGTTACACTTGTTGAATGCACCACCTTGCCACTTTGACTATAAGGGCATTGAGATCCTTGTTGCCTGCACTTTCAGAACTCACCACGTGTGTAGTGATACTGATCCACCAAAATCAGGTGCCATATACACAGGTGCATATGACTTCCAACTTCCCGGCTTATCAGTTGCTGATTACACAATTGCCATACACATGCATGACAATGAATGATATGACAATGGATAGCAACATCTTCTGTTTCAGCTACGGTAGCATTTCGGCTGCAGTTTTTGCCCTGTACATGCGGCAAGATTATTAGGCATTGCTGTTGGTGCGAATGCCAGTACAGGAGTACTGCCTCACACAAGTGTACATGCTGCGCACATAGAAAGATGAGAGTCAGTTGATTTCGAAACTCATAATTTGGAAGGATCAGCATACGCAAACGAGCTACTCTCACTGAGCAGCAGTCAAGTGATGCCAGCTTGGTCGCAAGCACTGCCTGTCTTGACATGTGCATCTAGAAGCCTGCAGGATCAGTCTGCAATACACACATTGCTTGACGCTATTTGCCGATGCAAAGCACGACCGCAGCATCCTGAGGTTCAAACATACACATACTGCTTGTCAGATAGTTGCACGCACCAACACCTGCCTCACCAGAGCTGCATCATGTCAAGTTCATAATATCAATGCCATACTCAATCTCATCTTGGCAAACCAATTTCAGACATGAAACGCTCATATTCACTTTGCACTTTCTCATCTTTAGGCAATGGAGGTGCAGAAGTATCTTGAGGGAGAGGCGGTTGTTCTGGCTGACCATATGCTGCTGGTGGTTGCTGTGCCTGAGGAGCAGCGTAAGCAGCTGCCTGTGGTGCTGCTGGCACTGCCTGCTGGCCTGCTGCTGGTTGTTGCCCATATGCCATGGGTGGACCATAACCGGGTGGTGGCATGCTGTAGCCTGCAGGAGGATACTGCCCATAACCTGCTGGTGGACCATAACCTGCTGGTGGCTGTGAATAAGGTGCAGGTGGACCGTAGCCTGCTGGGGGCGCACCATACCCTGCTGGTGCGCTGCTTTGGGGTGCGCCGTAGCTTGCGGGAGGGGTACCATAGGCTGCTGCTGGGGGGCCGTATCCTGCTGGGGGGGCTTGGCCTGGGTGGGGGTAGTGGGGCGCGCCAGCGGCACCTGGCACTGCCCCAGGACCGTATGGGGATGCCACAGCACCAGCTGGACCTTGGGGGCCGCCATATGGTCTAGGGGCTCCAGCAGCCCCAGGGTAGGCGGGGGCTGCCATGGGGGGAGGGGTGAAGCCTCCCATGCCTGGCATGCCTGGGGCGCCCTTGTTTGCTCCTGCCATTCTGACTGAGATGGTCTTGTCTGCCAGCTTGTAGCCAGACAAGCCCTTGATGGCGCTGTGGGCTGCGCCGGGGCTGTCCATGGTGACAAAGCCGTATCCCTTTGGTAGGTTGGTGTCGCGGTCTGTGATGAGGCGCACATCAAGCACAATGCCATATGTGCCAAAGATCTGCCGCAGCACGTCGTCTGTGACGCTCTGACTGATGCCGCCGACAAATAGCTTGCTGTCGTCCCTGTTACCCACACCAAAGGGGCGTGAGTTGTCGGGCCCCCCGCCGCCCATGGGTCTACCCCCAGGGGGCTCAGACCGCTGCCTCACCACCAATGGCTTGCCATCAACAAGCTTGCCACTCAGTGCCTGTGCGGCTGAGGCTGCACTGTTTGCATTGTCCATGTGGACAAAGCCATAGCCTCTGCTTTGCTGTGTGACCATGTCCAGCAGGACAACAGCATGGAGAACATTGCCAAAGGGTGCCATCATTGCTTTCAGGGTCTCATCAGTGATGTTGGGGGACAGGTTGCCGATATACAGCTTGCAGTCATCTGGCAGCTCATCACCAGGCCGCATCTTGCCGCTGCGTGCAGGAGCACCTAAGCCTGGCCTTTCAAAGCTATTGCCACCACTGAACCCTCCGCCACCGCCACCACCACCTCCAAAAGAGGGAGGACCACCACCTGTGGTGAAAGTGTGCAGTGTCAGCATGAGCAAGGGCTTGTTCAGACTGTCGTTGTTGTTGTTGTTGTTGTTCAGTCATTTGTTCAGGACATTGCGCATGTGTTGATCACACTTGAAGACTGACAGGATGTGCAATGCACTGTACAGAGCAATCGTGAAAGAGTGTTGATACAGAGTGAGTGTTCTGCAATGATAGAGAATACGACTTGGATGCATTAATCTGCACAAAAGCATGACACAGCTATCGCTGATGACATCCTGCTTCCAGTCCACAAGGATATATCAGAACAGGGTCATTCACAACATCTGGCATGGAGAACAGTCATGTTGCCCAACACTGCAAGGGTGAATGGGGTTGTACTGACCTGAGCCGCCAAGCTCTCGTGAGTCTTTGCCGCCCAGTTCAGCCAGGAAGGTCTTGTACTCGTCCTCCATGCCCTTGGTGTCCTTGCCCTCCCCAGCCATGCGGGCAATGTCCCTCTGGTACAGCATGTTCACCTGCTCCTGCACTGCTGTGGGCAGCTTGTAGATCTCCCCCTGATGTGTGGGGCACTCAAACTGCCTGCGCTCACAACAGCCATTCAAACGATCTTCTGTGTGTGATACAAAGGTTCCTTTCATGCATCAGAGACAAGTCTGACATCAGTGGATGAGTGGATGGCTGCAGTGTCCGTTGATTGTGATGCATAAGACAAATGTCACAAGCACAGGCAGAAGACCAGAAGACCAGTTAGGCAGACAATGCTCTGACCCGAGGAGAGCACTCAGACCTGATCAATCTGTGCGCAAAACCAGAGACTGAGAGTGGTGAGAATTCCATCGTACGGACACGCAAGGCACATGCCGCTGGCAAGACCACAGGCATGCTGTCCTACAATCTGCCTTGTAAACCTCTTGCACAAATGTACAGCAGATGATACACACAGACTTCTGTTTGCACACACAATAAACCATCAAAGACCTGCTACCCCTGCGGAACTTCTTCTTTGCTCAATTGCTGTGACCTGTCACAGGTCACATTTTGCACTGGTACAGCATGGTACAGGGCATGTCGCACTGTCACACAACACAAACCTATTTTGGCAGATGATGGGAAGGGGGAGCAAACAAGATGGGAGGTACCTGTGGCCAGATTCACCACACAGGTAGCAATGCTGGTCATCTTTGAGGGTGCCATTCAGGGCTGCCAGCTCACGCAACTGAACCCGCTTATGCTCATTCCTGGCTTCATCAGTTGGCACCAACAGATCTTGGATCATCTGAGCTGCAGCATCAACCTGCACAGCAAAAATGTGTGTCATGAAAGAGCATGGCTCAAATGCCTTGCGCATTGGTCACAAAAGGTAATGTTACAAATGTTCTGAGACAAAGAATTTTGGATACTTGAACTGATCCTTGGGCAGTGACAAAGTGTCCAAGGCAGCAAACAATAGGCTGACCATTACATTGCCCATGCACAGCCTTTGATGACCATGTCTGTGCAAAGAATGACAGCAGTGCTCAATTGCTCTGTGTAGCATGTCACAGACCAAGGTACACTGTGTCAAGCCACGAAATGTCAGCAGAGTTGTTACATTGTGAGCAGAAAGCCAGACTCACGTCCTGCTGAGTGTCTCCAGATATGAGCACATGCAGCTCTTCCTCTTCACCATAGTCGTACTTGGGGTCCCTGGCCGCGCCTTCCTTGACAGAGCCCCGGCCCCTGATAGCAATCTTGGTGTTTGTCTCCTTCTGCATGCGCTTCTGGGTGTTTCCTCTGGGTCCAATGATCAGCCCGATAAAGTTGTAACCAGGGTAGTCCTTCTGAGGAATGAAAATTTTGCGCTCCTTCTTGCGAGGGCGATAATCAGCTGGGGGCCGATAGCTGGGATCTGCTTTGATCATCTCTTCAATCAGGAATGATCGCCTGTCCATGAGCTTGTCCTTGTACCTGACTTCCCGGGTGTTCAGACGCTGGCCATTCTGGTCATAGCGGGGCGGGGGGGAGGGGGAGCGCTCACCCTCTGGGGGTATATCAAGCTCATTGTTGAGGATTTTGCGGTTGACATCATTGAGCTGTTCTTGCAGTTCACGAATCTTAGGGTCAGCGCTGGTGATGGCTCCAGTCAGGGCAGGTGGCAGTGTCACCTGCAGCCTCACAACTCCATCAATCAACGAAGCATACAGTGCGCATGAACAAGGAGAGATGAGCAAATGCACGTCGCGTGACAAATATGTCCCTTCTCCCTGGATTGCCACAAACTGTTTGAGCATGCTACGTTGATGCAAGCGACCCTGTCAGATCAATGCAGCATTTGACACTTCATCCAGTCTTAAATGTATGCATCAATGTAGAGAATTGTGCCACAGGACATGAGGCACCATGTTCAGACCTAATTTCTCTACATGACCATTTCACAAATAAAATGTCCTGCGTGTCTCACCTTGATGCCGCCAGCAAGCACAATTTCATGTGGGAAGCCTGAGCCTGCGCTCATGTCAAGGATGGCAAGCTGCTGTGAATCATCAGCAGCTGGGGCTGGTTCCTCCCATCTGCTGCGCCTCTTCTTGCGGCCAGTTGGCTCCCCATCAGCTGTTGCCTCAGCAGCAGACTCTGCTGGAGCATTTGCAGGTGGTCCCCACCTTGCTCTGCGCTTTCTGCTACGTCCTCTTTCAGGTTCAGCCTGAGGAGTCTCAGCTGTGCCGTTCGTGTCTGCTGTGCCGTTTGTTTCTGCTACGCCGTTCACATGTGCGTCCATGCTGACAACAGGTTGCTCAGCTCGCTGATCTGAGGCTGGATCCTCTTGTGCTACACTAGGCTCAGCCAGACTTGCAGTGCCGGGCTCGCTCGGGGCAGTGCTTTCTGTTGCTACGCCTGCTGCACTTGCATCCGCTGCGGTATCTGGTACGGCCACATAGGTTTCTGTAGTTGTAGTAACCTGTTCACCGTCGTCGACTTGCTGCTGGGCTGTTACAACCGCGGCCACAGACGGACCGGGCTGTGCTTCAATGCCTATCATTGCCTCTGCAGTCTCGGAGCCGTCAGCTGGCTGGGCCACAGGTGCCTCGCTCGCGCTTGCATCTTCCTGAAGCATGGCGTCAGTTTCTGACGCCAAGTCCATCTGAGCCGGGTGAATGAGTCAAACCACAATCAAAGGATGCGCATATGTCAGGAGCCTTCTCGCAAGTCAGAGATTGCAAGCAATGCTTCAAGGTATCACAACGTGGAGCCGGCCAGCAATTTCGGTGCAAGAAAGCGAACGAAATACCTTGTTCGGCTTGAAGAAGATTAACGAGTGGTAGAGTAGCTCAGTTTATTAGTCATTGACGATTTCGTGATTTCAATCTGACTAATTCGATAAAGCTTGACTGCATGCTGCGACGACATAAATGTACATGCAGCGCCGTCAGCACGGCTAGCACGGCGTCCGGGAATGGTCATGGCCCAAAGCGTGTGATCTCCAAAAGTCTGAACGCAAATCAATGCGGTTGTCCTGTCCTGTCGCTGCTGCCTTGCGGCAACATCCGCTGTGTGACCTCTTTAACAGTGCGAAGGTCTTACTTGGAACTATATACACGGCCTAGAGGTTGCAGAACTCGTTCAAAATGGGAGGGTACCCCACTGGTCCCGAAGAGTGTGCACCGCCCGAGTGTGAGCCTCGTGTGACGAGCTTGCGAGACCCAGGGCCGATCGCAGTCTTTGTTTTCTGGGGCGTAGTGGTGGTTTATGTTGTTCTGTACTTCCTGGTCAAGCTCTTCCGTACAAACCGCCAGCATACGCCTTCTACCCGACTCGAGCTGGTAGTACGCAACAGCAACCAGAGCACCCCAAAAGCCAAGCACAACAAAGAGGTGAGCTGCCACACAGTCCAGCTATATACAGCCTCAAATTTGATGCAAAGCTTGAGTGTTATCATATGGCACTAGAGCTGTAAATTGTTCGCCGACCAGGTTCTCAGCTTTCGCATTCACCCCACTCACCCCATTTGACCCCCAATGCTGTGCAGGGACTGAAGGAGAAGAACAACTTCCACGATACCCGCATGGCTGTGAATCTTGAAGGGCAATATTTGCATGTCACAGGGTACAAGGACTCTATTGCTGGCTTGGTGAGCATCTGCTTTTCACTCAACCTGCATGACTGGCCTAGCCCATGTGTTCCACTGCAATGTTTTGTGACTCCTTGTTGATCCCCAGCAGCACATGTCTATGTGCAAAGCCTTTTGGGCAGCTAAATTGCTGTTTCACAACACAACAACACCTTGCCATTGACAGCTGCTGCTGCTGCAAAAACAACCTTGTAGCACTTGTGAGTTGTGCAAGTCTGCAGATAAGCATTATGCTCCCAAAGCTAAGTCTGCAATGTTTTGACTTGCAGATTGGGTACAGCTTGTGCTGTCTGTTCTCTTTGAGCTGTACAGCTCTGTTCATACTGGTGCTTTGGGACTATTACAGTGACTGCCAGGTCTCTGGCATTGATGGACTTTGCTTCTATGGCGACTACTTTATCTTTGGTACATTTGACTTCAACTCAAAGGTTTGTCAACTGAAAAGGCATGAACCTTGATAGCTTCTGCTATATATGGATGTTTACATTGCTTTCCCTGCTTCAGCGTATTCATGTGTGCTGGCTAAAGGTGTGAATATGTTTGGCACAGTATAGGATGTTGTCGTTCCAGCATAAAGTTGGATCCTCAGCATGCACAGCACAGTGACCAACCGCTGCCTGAAGGTCATATGTTCTGCATGAGATGCAGCTGCACAGAATACTGTGTGGCATGCCTACTTCTCCTCGAGTGCATAACATGGACAGCAGATGCTGTACAAGCCCCTGCATCAACATTCAGTCATGTACAAGCCCAATACATTTAGACAAGTACAAGCCCCTGCATCAACAGCTAGACCTGCATGTCGGGAGCCTAAAGCCATGCTGTCCATGTAGATCATGTTTGTTGTGTGGTGGATGACAGCAGTGTGGTTCTTTGCCTGGGTCATCAACTATGGTCAGGTCAGGAACTGGTTCAGGGAGGTTTGTAATCTTGGCAATGCCAGCACAGTGTATGTGTGGGCGCCAGCAGATGTCAAGATCCTGACAGCTAATGCCTCACCTCTTGTGTGGCTGGTGCGACACGCCAAGGTAACTTACATGGACCTGAGAGCAAGCTGACTGCTTGGCCTCATGCAAACTGTGGCATGAAACACTTAGCTTGTTCAGCAGGCCCATCATAGATACCAGATGATTGTGGTAGTATAGTGAGCACACCTGACAGCATGACTGACACGCCAAGGGGAGCTGAAGTAGCCAAGGGAAGCCCTGCAGCAGCAGCTGGTTACTGTTGCTGCAGACAATCATCTCATCCACTCATCAGTTTACCTCATTCATCTCTGTCAGCTGCAATGCTTCAAGCAAGAGCTGCCTTGCGTGAATGTACAACACCCCTTGCAAGTGTGTGATACAGCATTTGCTGCAGGCCCTGGCATGGCCTTTGGCGTTTCAGGGGCGAGGGCAGACCCTATACACCAAGAAGACCCATGCAGGCCTGCAGTACTTTGTGTTTGAGGGCGTGCGCTTCATTGTGAGTGACGGCAAACCGTACAGAGCCAGCTTGACAGTTGGCAGCTGCTACATGGACTTCCACCAGGCAAGCCTTATGATACAACATGTCTCTTGCCTGCTTGCCATTGCTTGCTTGCTTGGAAGCTGTTGTCTGTCTTGTTGAAGGTGACTGCCTGTCCCATTCTGCCTGTTGCCTGTTGCATGAGGCTGCTGCCTGTTGCCTGTCGTCTCAGAGGAGTCCTATGCAAATTATGTTGCCAAAGCTTCCCTATCAATTATCTCTGTGTGGCAACCTGTTGGGGATGCACAGGTTTTGCCTCATGCATCCTGCTCGCTCCTCACAGCTGCGCATGACTGTGTATTGCAAGCAGCATTGCAGCCTTTTTTCCGTGATACACCATCACTTGAGCATGCCTATCAGCATTGCAGAGCCTGTTGGGCAAACCTGCACTACCAATGCGCAGTCTTACAGTCCTGTGTATGCCGGAAGTCCTCAAAATGTTTATGGTGGCAACGCAGGCCTGCAAGGGGCTTGATGCTGCAGAAGCTGGCCAGCGTCTGGACTTGCTGGGCAACAATGGTATACCCTACAAGGCGACTTCATGGATACGCCTCTTTGTGGATGAGTGTTTCAGACTGTGAGCTTCACATCTGATCTTCATGCTCTGCATGTGATGAAACATGCATGGCTTCCAATTCTGACTATTAAGGTGCTTGTGTGTTCATGTTCTTTGTTCCTGTGCATGCATACAGCTTACAGTCTGCGCTGCGCCTATAACTGTGTTTATTCTGCAGCTGTATTTGCACATCAAATCGACAGCACAATCCCCTTTGTTGACATGCCTGCCTGTCAGACCTGACTTATGCTGCATTGGTGAGGTTCATTGGCTACACAATGCATGAGACTGTGCTGCGTACACTGCAGGTTTCACGTGTACCAGTACATCATGTACACCCTGAGCATGTGGAATTCGTACCTCTTTGTGGCGTCCCTGGATGTCTTCATAGTGCTGCTGGCGGGTCTCATCAGCATAGTCAGCGCCAGGCGTAGCCAGAAGGCAATAGAGAAGGTGTGCAGCTGCTCTACCCTGGTCGCACATTGGATACGGTCACTTTGCTACCTGGTCAACTGTTTACCACTGTTATTCTGCCATCTGGTCTGTTGTTGACTACTGCTGCTTTGCCATCTGGTCTGTTGTTGACTACTGTCACTTTACCATTTGGTGGGATTCTTAAGGATGCTTCTTCTAAATGAGGTTGACATGGTTGACGTGGGCCATTGATATACTATTGGCAGGAGTGTCAGTGTGGTTTGGTAGGAACTGTAGGGCTGTGTTACCTTGCATAAGAGCCCAGGCAGGCTGTGGCCCCATTTGGGCAGCAAGGTGTGTGATTTCCCCCAGATACTGCAGATGTGAAAAACATCAGCTTTGCAGCGGGTAGAGCATAAAGGTAGTGGAGACTGTCTCATGCTGGGCGACCCCTAGTGCTGTCATTCCGGTGCCTGTCCTGGGGGAACACATTACAGGTTAGCAAACAGTTCGGAATGGGCTGTCTTGGCAAAGCGCGTCTGTGTGGACTCAGGTGACCAAGCTTGAGACTACAGCAGAAGTGGTGAGAGGCGGCAAATGGCAGGTGGTGCCCTCTGCACAGCTGGTGCCTGGAGATGTCATCCGGGTCCACTCCAACTGGCTGCTGCCTTGTGACTGTGTCATTGTCCAAGGTGAATGCAAACCACATCCTGTACTGTGAGGTCACTACATGTTTTAATGCTTTGATGCTTGATTAGCTGTCGTTGCGATCAGTGTACGTCTGCACTCATCTGTGCTGTTGTATTGCATATGCAACGTGAATACACGACAATTGGTTGGCGAGGCCTACATTGTCTTAGGCTTAGGCCACAGGTGCCTGATGCATAACTGCATCCCCTGTCTGCCACCACCGTACTCAACCCCCACTGTCCCCATACTCCCTACCTCTATCCTGCCCCAACCCCATCCATACCCCTGCCCCTACCTCTACCCCTACCCCTACTCCTGCCCCCACCTCTACTCCTACCCCAACCCCTAACCCCTACCCCTACCCCTATCCCTACCCTTACCCTTACCCCTACCCCTACCTTTGGCCCCGCCTCAATTCCCCAACCCTGCCTCTGTGCTCACCTGCATCGCCCATGACGCTGTATGGGTTTGCAGGCTCTTGCGTGTGCAACGAGGCAAACTTGAGTGGCGAAGCCATGCCAGTACAGAAGAGGCAGTGCCCTACAAATGACTCTGCCTATGACGTGAGAGGCGAAGGAAGCCGCTACACCCTGTTCTCTTCCGCCACTGTGCTCCAAGCTGGCATCAATGATAGCGATGAGGTCCTGGCTGTTGTCACTGCAACAGGTGTGCTGACCTGATTGCTTGCTGTTTGGAGTAAGTGGCAAAGCAGCTAGTTGCTGCAATAAGCTGCTGCCATGCACGCTGCTGCTGTGCACACTGCTGCTGTTGTTTGACTGGTCTTCACTGCCTCTGTTGACCGTTCACAGGATGAGCTTGTATTGACATCAGCAGTTGTCAACATGTAGGAGTGCTGTCCTATCTCCTTGCATACATTGGCGTCTTAAAACGCCTGCTTCATCTCAAGCTGCTGTTCTGTGCTGTGCTGTCGCTGATTGGAAGAGCCTCTTGAGACATGTCAGTTGTGACTAGCTAGCTACACAGGAGGAAATCAGTATGCTCTGCTCTTTCTTCAACAGGTTCTTATTGTCATGGAGCAATCTCCCAGGTTCTTAGTGACTGTGGACCAAGATGCGAATGTTACCTCTCTTCGGTCAGGTGATCAATCTGTCTTTGTAGGGATGGCAACTAGTAGAGGCCAGCTGATGAGCAGCATCATCTTCCCAGCCCCCATGGTCTTCAAATATGATGAGGAGCTGCCCATTGTGATTGGCCTCATGGTGCTGTATGCCATCCCCTGTGCTGTCTGCACCATAGCCTTCCAGTACCACAATGGCAGCTACAGCCAGTGGGTCACCAAGTTTGTGTACTGTATGGGGGTGGTCAACCAGTGCCTCAATCCCCTGCTGCCCGTCGTGCTCACAGTTGGTGATGTGCAAGCTGTGCGCCGCTTGAAGGTAAGGATCAGTATTATACCACATTTTATCAAATAAAATATTACCGTAACCTCATATATGGCATATATTGCTGGCATGTATTGCTTGTGCTGCACGGCTTCTACTTTTGGCTCAGTGCCCAAAAGCTGGCCTTTGTGGTCATCACATGCAGACATTTGTTAGGAGTTAAAGCCCTGTCCTTGCATACACTCAACATACCTGTCTGTTTGATGCTGCGCCTGTTTCTGTGTCTCACAGCTGTTCCATGCAGAGATGTGGTGACCAGCAGGAATGTCAGCCCTGGCTCTGCGCCTGCTTCGTGCACGTGCTGAATTGCACACTTAACCATCAAAGTCTTGCCATATAGGGTCTGTCTGTACCTTTGACTCTCATATCTGTGTCTGCATTAGCCAAGCACTATGGACAGCTTGGAAGCAAACACTGGACTTGGCTTTGAGCGTAAGCCAAGTGATGTGCCCACAGCAAGCAGTGTATTGCTGCTGTACAGGCAATGGGAATCTTGTGCCTAGACCCTCGCAGGGTGGCTATCAGTGGCAAGATACGCCTGTTTGCCCTGGACAAGACTGGCACTCTTACCCAAGCCTGGCTCCACTTCCTTGGTGTGCAGCCTGTGCATTCAGCCACCGCTCACACCACTCACTCAGGTGCAGTGATCTGTGTGAGAATGCAGTCATACTAGTGGCATTGACTGCTGCCTGTCTGTAGCCCAGAGCTGTCTCCTGTTGTTGCACATCATGAGTGAGTGTTGGCAATTTAGGCAAGCTTGTGAGAGTTGCTTTGCAGGCTTTTGGTGCATGGCAAACAAACAGCATTTCAAGCCTCAGCCCATCATGTTACCATTGAGCACCATGGATTTGTCTTCATCAGCGCCTGCCACAGTTGGTGAATTGATGTATGACTGATGCTTTGCTGTGCAGTCAAGCAGTATTTCACATCTGTACGATGGGTTATGCACAATCTGTGGCATTGTGTCATCATGAGTAGCCTCAAGTCTGACAAATGTTACTCACTGACAAGAGTGCATGCACAGGCATTAGCATGCACGCTGTGCAGCACCTTGACAAGGCCGGTCACATCCAGACAGACCCCAAGCTGCTGTGGGGCCTGGCAACCTGTCATGCTGTCAGTACTTCTGAAGCTGGCGGCTTGGTTGGAAACCAGGTGGAGGTCAATATGTTTTGCGGCACTGGTTGGCATTTGATTGAGACCAATGGACAAGCTCCCAGGGTTCAACATCCATCAGATGCAAGGCAGCGGCTGGCCATTGTGAGGGTGAACGAGTTTGAGCATGCAAGGAGGAGCATGAGCGTTGTTGCTCTGGACGAATGTACGGGAGAGCTGCATGTCTTTTGTAAGGTAACAGCTGCAGCCATTTCGAAAGCTCACAGCTCTGGTGCACCTGCATGCAGCTGCATGAAGCTGCAACTTTGACTTTTGGCAGTGATCTTGGTGGTGAAATGATAGGTTGCTATCACGCAGCAATGCAGTGCAGTTGAGGGTGAAACCATCTTGATCGTGCACACACACTTGTTTGTGCAGGGCTCTTTTGAAAAATTGGGTGAGATTGTGTGTCAGGCTTCTGTTCCTTCAGACTACCTGCAGACAGGTGAACAGCATGCTTCTGAGGGATGCTACCTACTGGCCATGGCACACAGGTCACCTCCTGCTGCTTGCATACCAGACTCATGTTTTGACAGCCAGTTGCTGCCTTGTATTCTGACTTCTTCCTCTGAGCATAGAGGATAATGCTAGCTTAGTCTTCAGTGTGCTTAGGGTTGATTCATGCTTGAACCTGTCCAGCTTGTTGTCAGCTTTGTTGTGAGGCTTGCATTGTCATTGGCTGTAGGCCTTGGAAGCCTGTGGCCCCCGCTGATGTCATTGTTGCATGGCTGTGATTCGCTTTAGCCCCTCAAATCAGTTTAACCAGACATAATCGAAAGGTTGAAATGTTGCTGATGTTGGTTGTATCATGACCTCATAGGAAGATACATCTTGCTGAAGTGTGACACTTAATGTTTTGTAGGCAGCTTTTCATCCACAACCTGACTTTGTCAACTATGTGCAACTTGTGATGCGTGTCTGCATAAGGGTGGCATGGCCTGACTGTTGTCTTGTACTTTGCAGGTGCCTCGGCGTCGTGCCTGTTCAGCAGGCAGCAGCACTGTCAAGGGATGAGCTGGAAGCAGGCCTGGATTTGCTGGCTTTGCTGCTCTTCCGCAATGAGCTCAAGCCTGACACTGCAGAAGCCATTACTCACCTCAAAGAGGGCCAGGTTGGCACCAGCTGCCCTGCCCAGACATGAGCACGCCTTTGCTGTTTCCTGCTGAGCATGCTGCGTGGCATATTTGCCAGTGGCGGCTGCAGCTGTTATGGAGCACTGGGCTGCCTCTGCTGTGTGCACTCTTTGCTTGTCAAACACCCTGCCATGTTGCTCAAACCAGGTTGCTGATCTCTGATGAGTCTGCTGCTGCTTGGCAATCACTGCGTTGCCTCTATCGCGACCCACGTTCCACCTGACCCTCTATGTATCTGCTCCTATGTTTGACCGGCCCCTTGCAGTGATGCAGCACGCTGTCTTTTTTATATGTGAATGGGTGTGCGCGTACACAATCTAGCACCTTGTATGTTGTCATCCCTGCCATTCAGGCCTCTTGTTTGTTATTGGTTCTGCTGCTGTTGCAGCAACAGCTTCCTCCATTGCATCTTTTGACATCATGACACTTTACTCCAAAAGTCTCCCATGTGGCGCTACGCCTGTAAGCATGACTGCTGTGTACATGTGCAATGACACATGCCGTACATGTAACTTAACTTGTATTGTATATGACACATATAGTCCCACGTTCAAAGTGTTTGATCATAGCACCTGACAAACAAAGCATGTTGTGGCAATGCAGGTACGCCCAATCATGGTGACTGGGGATAATGCGCACTGCGCTGCCTACATTGGCAGAGCATGCAATATGGTCGCACAGGATGCAGACCTCCTTCTGGCTGATGTGGACTCCTCTGGGGATGTCAACTGGTCTCTCATGGGCAGCAATAGACAGGATGCCAAGCTGCACCCAAGCTTTACAACAGCTCAGGTAGGCTCACTGTACCTTGTCCGCGCATCTGCTAGCAAGTACATGCAACTTGAGGGACTGTATGTATGGCTTGTAGAAGTGAGACTATCGACAAGCTTGCGGATGTTGTCTGTGTATCAGAAGGGGCACTAATGGCAGCAGTGTGCTTTGAAGCTGTCAAAGCGTGCCTCTTTCAGCTGAAGCACGCCAGTCTGTGATTGTCTTGACGCCATGCATCACACTTGATGCTACACTCCTCACATGCAAGCTACTTCCCTGCTCACAATCTTTACATGGCTTGTCTTTACATCTTTACATGGTTCTTGCTTGGAACAATAGTCATTGCTCTGCCAGGCACTGTTTTGCTCACAACATTCCACCGCATGTCTTGGGCTGACCGGCTAAGAGTATGTTGATTGGTACATGTGCATACTGGTGCTATTCATACAGCTCTTTTGTCTTGTTTTCAGCTCATATGTGTACCTAATGATCAGCCGGTGAATCACTGCAAGCATATGGCCTTGACAAAATGGACATCAGCACTGATATCATTGACATCGAGACGGGTGGTATGCATGATGATAAGGATGGCGTGACAAAGGCTGCAGGTCTTGGAGATGCAGAAGCAATCTAAACAGAAGCACTTGGTAGAGCTGGCCGTCACTGGAGCTGCCTTTGACAAGCTGCAGCAGAGTGAAGCTATGGAGCGGCTGCTGTTCTTCACCAGGATCTTTGCGCGCTTTGCGCCTCAGCAGAAGGTGACTTGCGCTGTTGCCTACATGGCTGCAATGCAAGAGATGGTTGCCAACACAATCTTATAAGGCTAGTCGAGAGTAGACTAGTCAAGAGTAGAGTAGAGTAGAGCCTGGAACATTGGGACTCAGTCCTCCATCTCCTTGATTGATTGGTGATTGACATGGGTTATCTGACTCCTGAGGCTAGTCTTGGGCAGGCAGAGTCACAAAAACGGTCTTTGCTTGTGCCAAAACATGGCGTATATCAGCCAAGGTGTCATATGAGACTTCAAATTGCAGTGCCATGATGCAGGCAGAAGTGGTGAGTATGCATCAGAGGGCAGGGCTGGTGGTGGGCATGTGCGGTGATGGGGGCAATGACTGTGCTGCCCTGCGAGCTGCCCATGCTGGCCTGGCACTCAGTGACGCTGAGGCCTCTCTAGTCTCACCTTTCACCAGCAAGAACAAATCTGTGAGTACTCTGTGTGCTGCCAGCAATGCACAACACGTCGTTCACAGCATCGTTGATGACATCACGTATCAGATCTTCCTTTGAACGGTGCTGCATCTGTGTAAAATCTTGTTCAGGAAACTTACTGGACTCTGTTTTGTATCTGCACACGGTACTGTCTGGATTTGTGTTGTCCAGCAAGTAGATATTCAACGACAATGCTCGCGCCTGCCACAAAGCTCCTAGACTTTCGGTAGGATATTGTTTGACATCACCAGTTCGAGTTCCATAACGTGCTGATAGTCGTCTGGGCATGGCTTCATCACTGCTTTGTCACTCATCTTGAGTGCCCCCTTGAAGACACACATGAATTACCTGTTTGGCATTGCAGTGCTGGTTGTGACGACCACAGGTGTCAGAAGACATGCTGTGCTATGATCATGCATCTCCTCCTGTAAGGCTGAAACTATGAATCACTGTAATCTTGATGCAAGGGGCTGATCATCAGTACTGAGCGTGCTGTTGTATTACAAACTGGTTGTTGCCCATGGCTGCCTGATGGACTGTGCAAGCCTGGTGAACTGGTCACGTCAAGTCTGTTGTCAGCACTGTTCCTGTTTATGTGCAGATCAGCAGCGCGGTGGAGTTGATGAGGGAGGGGCGGTGTGCGCTACATACACGTTTGGCCTGCTACAAGTTCCTGATCACCTATGGTCTCCACTTCTCTGTCTTCAACATTGCTGCTTTCTGGTGAGGCCTTTCATGTCCTGTCGTGGAGCATCAGTGTTGCTATAAGCTCTGGGTCATTGCCATGTTTGGGATCACATTCAGCATGCCTCTTTGGCCAGCTCTTCTTGTTCTTCTTATTGAACGTTTTCTCACCTGGCAATGTCATTGGCGGATTCATCCTGTCTTCCCTTCTGGCGTCTTGGTTTTTTGCCCCTTTTCTTAATCTGCCCCCCACCCCCAAACCCTTGCATCTTTGCCATCTCAGCCCTGAACTCAAAAGTGGTAAGGTCCATTTCTGTCCAGTATCCAATCTAATCTTCTCTGTTCTGATTTTGAGGGGCTCTTCCAAACAGGACAGGCCAAGGAATCGACTGCCATCCGTCACCTTTTTGCATTCAAGTGAAACTGAGGTTTTGCATGCTATCCTCTGTACATGAGCCCGTTATAACTCATAACAGCTGTGCTGTCATCCAGTGTGTTGCCATGCAGGTATGGCATTGTGCTGTGCCAGATGGTCTTCATTTCCACCGACATCTTTGCCACTATCTTCCTGGGATATGCCATGACACTGGCACGCCCTGCCAAGTAAGCACCATTTCTCTTGTCCTTTGACCACACAACAACAGCTCAGCAGTGCCATCCTGCTGCTCTTGCCACTCTGCACTGCATGTATTAGGGTGTGTGCGTCGCAGCGCGCACTGCACAACCTGTTGCATGGGCAGGTGTCCACCACTCTGTCCCAGGTACTGTCACGTGAAAAGCAGCAGATCTAGCGGTAATCACGATGCATATCTGTGGTCACATTCTTTACGGCGGGGCAACTTTTGTAATCACAGCCAAAGAGAAGATCCATAGTTGTGGAGTCACAGCACCAAGGCAGTACTTTCAACAAGGGTTCGCACTTTAATGCTGTTTCATCATCTGCATCATCTTCATGCACCTGCCAAGCACTGCGAATGTTATCCTAAACCATACCCCTAGTTGTACATCACATTCAGCAGCGCAGTGCTGACGTTTTGGCAGGCGTCATGTGGTGGCATGCTGTGATCAAAATTCCGGCTGACATGATGTGATTGTGTTCACACAGGAAACTTGGCAGGAAGCGACCAAGCAGCAGTCTGTTGGGAATCCAGACAATGGTGTCCTTGCTGGGCATTTGGATTCTGAATGTCCTCTTCTTGGTAGCAGCACTCTGCTTCATGCGCAATCAGGCTGGTTATGTGTTATGGCCTGCCTCGTGAGTCACCTATTCAGCAAGCCATGGGTTTGCAGTGCATGCATCCCTGCCCTAACATGTGTTTCATGCTACATGTGCAGCCTGTCACCATATCTGTTGCCTGGCTAAAGCATGGTTATCCCTCTCCCTCAGTGGATGCTGTATATCTTGTCTGGTCATGCACGCCTTCTACATGAGGTCATCCACATTGGGGTGGACAGTGCTACTATTTGTCTCCTGATGCATAGATTTATACATGTCATGTACCGGTGCAGAGCTATGTGTGCAGAGTTGCTGCACCCTGTCATCTTTGCAGCCATCATGTGGTTGTTTTCCAGAATGCAGTACGGCACACAGTCCTCCCCTGCAAAGTATTTCTGCTGTCCATCTGTGAGCCCAGCTGTCTGCACCCTTATTCTTGCATCCCAGCTGACCAGGCCAACCGGTGAAAGCCATGCCTCATGCAGACAAGGCACACACAGTCCAGTACAAGGGGTGCACTGCTTGCAGGCTGGCCTTGGAGGCAGAGTGGTGGGTGCTGGGCGACAACTGGGAGAGCAGTGTGTTGTTCTTCGTGGTGTTCTACCAGTACATCACCTGTGCCCTCATCTACTCCTTTGGATCCTCCTTCCGCCTTGGCCTGTTCTACAACTGGGCTGTCACAGTAAGCATCACACTTGCTCATCCTGCAGCCCTTGCCTCTCTCCCAGCATATAAACAGCCCTGGAGAGCTTTGCAGTACTGCGGTGCCCTCTTTGGAAGCTCCTCATGTTGCACTGCTGGCCTGACGCTGTACTGCTGGCCCACCAAGAAACGAACTAGGATGTTGATGCATGAGCTGTTACTGCACTGACTGCTTTTTTTCCAGTGCATCTACTGCTGCATTCTGCATGAAGCTCTGCTGTTGCCCCGCACTGTTGACAGCCAAATGTGTTGCAGTGTGAGTCACCATGATGCTGTTGGAAAGGTGTCTGCAGGCCGTAGCTTCCCAGCTGTGACCAGCCTGCATGCATCCTGACCTGTTTTGCGACTGGAAGCCTGCCATCAAACATCTTCGGCTGTCAGAACTGTTGTGATGCGTGAACATGTGTCAAGCTTACACACGCAGGGTTTTACACTGTAATCAGCCTGGCGTATATAGCAATGCAAGATGAAGCCTTGTCAATGCAGGGGTTGTGGGTAGCGCTGATGACACTGACCACCTTGTTGCTGCTGCTGCCACACAGCGGCTTCACACATGTGTGGCATATAGCCAGCGAGCAGTTCAATAGTGCTAATGACTACTCCCCTGTCTGGGAAGCTTACAGAGTAAGTGATGCTCCTACATGTGTCCGTCTGCATGGCTAAATCTGCGACAGCAATCACCAGGCGCATGTTTACTGTCAAAGCTACAATGCATGATCTGATGGGTGGCAGCTGCAATATCAAAGCAAGTTTTATGGCAGGTTGATCACAGCTTTTGGGAAGTTCACATGCAGCCACTTATTGTGCTGTGCAAAAGGTGCTACGTGTGCCTGTGCCATATTTGACGTGTAAAGATTGACATGGCTGCATATGCACTGCTGTTGATGGTATACTGCAGATGGGCTTGTTTGCTTTTCTTTGTGCAGCCTGGCTGCAGGTACAATTGCTGTTGCATGTTTTGAGTGTTTGATGACATCATAGCGCAAATCTGAGCTGGTCCTGACAGTTGTTCAGGAGTTCAGTCAAGTTAAGCATGCATGAGCTACTTGTATATGCAGGAGGAGGGTTTCCCTGAGTCCCCTGCTATGTCATTTCAGTTCAGAATCAAGCTGTTTGCTTTGTGCCTGGGCAACATTCTGGTCATGATTCTATGGCAAAAGGTATGCCCGTCAGCCAGGGATCAAGCTGCAGATCTTTTATACACGCTGCCTTCATGTGTCTTGTTGCGTGGCCTGTCAATCAAGGTAGAGTCTGCGTGTGTGAGCTCAAAGCTTACTGCCTCAGCTGGCACAGTCAGACACTGACAATGACAGTGCACACTGAGATATATTTTGGTCATCCATGCATGTATGGTGCCTGCTGCAGTTCATTTCCGAGGGTATGGGTTCAAGGGCACTGGCACGTATGTTCCCATCCAAGCGTGTGAAGTTGCAAATGTAAGGGCCAAAACTGATTGGCCCTGCACATACCTCTGGAACAAGTGGTCATTGCGGTTCAGATCACAAGCAGAGCTGGTTCCTGCACATACAGTTCAAGAGTATTTGGATGACAATAATGGCAAGCTGACATGACATCAGACTTGCCTCGCACCGCACATGTGGCCTCCACCGTATGCAAAGCTGCTCTATCTATTAGTCATTGCTTTAGGGACAGCTGAGAGCAATTGTAACCTCCAGCTTTTGTTCGAGCAAATGTCAACAATGTCGTGCTTGCATACATGTTCCCCATACACTGCCTGGGAGAAAAATTAATCACTGTTGCTGGGTGCTCGACAGCATGAAGCTGTAATTATGGTGTCTCATATGATGCTTTTCAGCACATAAAGCATAGCATGACATGCGTGTGTTCAAGACAAGAGAATATAGCTAAATATGAAGCTAGATAGATTGGATCTCAGATGCATGTTCCCAAGGGTGCACTGAGCTGCAGAGCCTTTCAAAACACCTGTATCCTGAAGAGTTCCATGTCATATACGATGTGCATTCATGTAACATTGTGTTTGGCTACAAGATGCATTGAGAATATATACACAAAGATCACTGTTGCTGCATATGGCCGTATTCAGAAAGGTCTAGCTGTCAATATGCAGCTGCAGACACATGACACACAATGGCCAGCACGGTCCCAGTAAACACAATAAATTTGCTACTACTGGCCGGCTACCCTTTTGTCAACTTGATTAGGTCAATGCAACCAGGGTCTGTAGGCAACATGCCAGTGCACTGCATCAGTGGGAAGTAACAGCGGGTCCCGCCGTCCCGGTCTTGCGCAGTTTCACTGAGGTGCGCAGCACCTTGCCCAAATGGGCCCACGCGTCAGAACGCTGGAAAACACCGCACCGCGGTCCAGAGACATGATGCAAACCCGCACACACCCTCTACTTGCCAGACATAATGCGTGGACTTGGAAGTTTTTGCCTGGTATAGTTGTAGGTTTTGTCGCTCATTGGTGGCTATCCAAAAACAGGGAGCAAAAGGTGACGACCCCATATGCATTTTCCTGCAGGCCGGGCTGCAGGTCTGACGGCTATCCCTGACTGTGACGCTACTTCAGGGGCAGGCACTCGGCAGATCTCTTGAAAATCAGCAGCATGACCACTTATCCTGCCAAGTGCCTCCACCCGATGAGGAACTGAAAATGGTAAGCCAGTCTGCTCTGACCTTACAGGCCAGCTTTCTACCTCTCATGGTTCTGGCCAACAATGAGGTTTTTGGCCCACAGCAACAAAGAGGGTGGTTGTGCAGGTCATGTGTGTCAATACAGAACTCAAAATGAGGGCTGGGAAGATTGGTAAGTCCTCACACAAGGCCATATTTTGCTTTCTGAGTGAAAGTGAAATGTGGCCTGAGAATGAGGCCTGAGCAGCCATCATGATCTTGTCATGTTGTTCAAATGGACTTGATGTCTTTGACAACAAGCTACATAGTCAAGGCACTCTGAGCGAACAACTCAAATCACGTTCCATGTATGCAGCTGCACAGTGTGCTCATGCTGCTGTGGCTGTGGTGGAAGACATGAGGCAAACAAACAAGCTGTTGCTGAGGCAGTGGGAGGAATACGGCTCTGCCAAAATTGCCGTCAAATGCCCTAATCAGGCTGAGTTGGTGAGCAGACATCAGCAGTATATTTGTGACAGCAGCGTCACCTAATTTGCACCAATGACGTTGTATGCACAAGCTTGGGCATTCAGTCATGTGTATGATATTGCTGCTGACAGGTCGTGGTATGCTTGCTGACTTTGAGGCTGCCTGCAGTTGCACTTGCGGGAAGCAGCAAATGCGCAAGGCATTCCATGCCATTTGATCACTGATGCTGGACGCACACAGATAGCGCCTGGGTCAAAGACAGTCCTGGCCATTGGCCCCTGGGGTAAAAGCAAGCTTGATGAGCTCACAGGGCATTACAAGCTGCTATAGTTGTGGGTCTCTAACGATGCTGCAATCCCTATGCTGAGTGACTGATGGTTGAAGAAAATCCTGCTGCAACGGCAACATAAACTGTTATCTTGAGGCAATTGATGCCCTCTGACTCTGTAGCACCTGTTGGTGGTTATCAAACGGCAAATTGCGCGTGGATAGGGCTTGGCGTGTGCAAAGCATGCCTCAGTGCAGAGAACACTTCAGCGCCCTTTCCAAAGCTTTGACTCAATGCAAAACATCAGCAGGCCTTGGCTGGCAATCTAAGACAGTTCACATCGCCGCTTGTGATAAGCAACTCAAGTGTTCATGGCAGGTTCACCATTTCATCTAAATGTGCGGAACGTGAGTGTTTACGCAGGCATATGCATGTACATATGTGTGCGATGGGTGTTGCAGCCTGTTGACAGCCCTGATTGCGGCCCTGATGTAAGTCTTTATACCTGTATCAGCAGAGTCAAAGGCTCTCGGTTGTCATGAAGAGCATGCCTGTGAGGTTTATCTGCAGCACCAAAACTCAAGGGTTGCCTAGAACATGAAAGGTCAGGTCAGACTCGTCACCTGGCATCATGAAAGCCTTGTGATTGTGGATTTTATGGCGCCCATAAAACTGAGTGCAAAATCACTGGGCTGGGACCATTGCCCAAGTAGATGATATCATTTACACACATCAATGTCAGCCTTTTGATGATCTGTGTCATGTTCTGGAGGGCCTGCAGGTGTGGGGGTGCTGCTGTGAAAACTGTTGCTTCTGCAAGGCAGCGGCTGCAGAGTTGCTTAGCTGTGTGCATACGGCTCAGTGTCATAGTACTGCATGCTGATGGAAGTTTAGGTTTTTGAAGGGACTGCTGCCTCACCGGCATATGACTCTGCATCTCTACTGCTGCTCACAGATATTAAATCCACCAGCCATTTACAGTTGCTTTAAGGCAAGCAATTTTTCCTGCTTGCTGCCTGTATCAGCCAGCAGGATTTGCATGACAAGGGCAGATGTGTGCTTGTGACGTTAAGCCACTATGCCCTGGTGAAGAGCGTAGTGCACAAGAAAACAAAAACAATTTGCGGGTGTGTATTTACAGTGTGTGAATAGCGGAAGTCTTGTTGTGTGCTGTCTAGTTGCTGTCACAATTGACTGCAACATAAGGTAGGGCTAGAATCCCTACTCTGGCAATAGAGGCCTAAGTACTATGGAGGAAGAATGTCCACTGAAATGGATGGGTCATGGCAACGTCTAAAGCAATGTATGTTATAACCGACTGGTGTTCGACTCACCTATTAGGGCTTAGTAAGGAGATTGTGCTGTATTGTCCTAGTCACTGCAAATGCTCATGCTACTGAACAAGACACTCTTTGCTCCGTCACATGCTTACTATCACTTGCAGTACACATGTGTACTTGAAGCTAAAGACTACAAAATTACTGGTATGATAGGTGACATTGTGTTGAAAAGAGAGCTTGATCCCTAGATGGTTGTGTGGAAACATACAACCTTCGGTCTCCTGGTGTGCACAGGCGGCAACCCAGAGGTCATTCCGAGAAACTCGGCAGGGGCTCGCTATTGCACATTTGGTTTTTTACCCTTGCATGAACGGAATCTAGCATTGCCGGGATTCTCTGGCGGATAAGTGTAGCTATTGACAGCCATGACTGCGACTCTGGCATGCTTTGCACGATTGTCTTACTGCCAAAGTATGCCCCCACGCGTTTGTCAGCGATGTAATCATGCACGTCCTGCCGGATGCCGTGGTCGCTTCCTTAGCTGCACGGAGTATTTAGATAATGATCTGCAGTGGTCTCTGCAGTATCAGGTGTGCAACACCTGCCTTGAGGAGGTGCAAAAGTGGTGCACCAAGCATCCTTTGGAACAACGCGTGGTCCAGTCCGACATCGACACTCTGTGCCGTCCTGATGTGCCTTCAGACATCAAACAGCTGTTGATTATTGACGGGCACCTCGCCTACCGCCAGGGTCAGCTATTTACCGGCGAGTTGACCATGAGTACAGTGGCTCTGAACAAGAACGCCAGCGGTGCAATCGTTTTCATGGTCAAGCTGCAAGACAATTTGGCTATGAAGTCAGCAACAGCAGATCAAATCGTCCAGCAGATAACTGACCTTGAAGGCAAGGGGCAAGAACAAGACGGCGCTGCAAGGTGAAATGCGCAGCACTGATGAGCGATTTTCACGATGTGCTGGAGAGTTTGGCCTCACAGCAGCAGAAACCTCAAACAGCAAAGTGGCCAACCAGGTCAATGAGCTCAAAGGTGCTCAAGCGGCTGCTCTCAGTATAGCTTTCCCACAGCAGATAATTCGATCAATGCAAAGGTGATGATAGATGCTGTCGCCTTGCTGAAGTTCAATTTCATGCTGCCAGAATCAAGACCTTTACGTGTGGTCCAGTTGTCCTGCTGTGCCTACAGCTGTTGTAAAGGCGCATCACCTTTCAGGTTGCTGCGTATTGCTTGTCATGCAACTGTGGTGGTGATGACATTGGAGCACAAATTGCAGTGCGCCACCCTCAGAAGGGCTGGGAAGCATGCATGGGGGTGAGTGGACCCCATTCACCAAAATGTCGATGACCAACGGCAACTACGCCTCGGCAGCTCACCTGGATTCAAATGTTGTGGGCATGGGCTATGTTCTCTTCTACCTGCGGCGCAAACGCAGTAAGCCTTGCTCATATTGAACCTGCAACAACTCAGATTTCTTGCCAATGATGCTAGCCTTGGCTGGCCTGCTGCAACTCGTTTTGCATGCCATCTTTTGTTGATTTGCTCTGTAAATCTCTCATCTTCCGTGCGGCATACGCTTGTCTGCTTGTACCCTGTGCATCAACCTTTTGCTGTTCAAGCCTGGTACTGTGAAGAAGCAATAACAGTTTGCCCTTGAGTACTGATCGTGTGCAGGGACTGCGACTCCACCCAAGGGCGCTGTCTTCAGGTTTGACAAGTATGACATCGGCTTCACACCCCGACATGGCAGCATGGTTTGCCTTGAGCCAGCTCGGGTTCTTCACAGCACAGCCATTCCAGACTCACCTGGACTAGATTGTGAGCGCTTGTGGTCTGCTGTCTGCATTCAGACGACCCCCATGAACAAGGCACTGTACTCTCATGCTGGCTTCAAAGCGCGGTGGGCACAGCAGCAAAAGGATAAGAATGGCTTGGTTGCTGAGTGGAGGGGAATGGGTCTAGGCAAAGATGGCAGACCCAAGAAACCAAAAGACAGAGCAAAAGGCAGGGCTGCATTTAAAGCCCTTGATACGGCCAAAGGGAGGCCTCCAATGAAAGCGGCAGCCAAAGGCAAAGCTTCAGCCAAAGGCAAAGCTACAGCCAACCGAAAAAGTGCTGCCTGACAAAGCCTCACTGACAGCACATAGATGCTTGATAGCTCGACCATTTTATGCCGTTACAAGTCTGTGCATTGCTTACGTTTGTACACCAATTTGTGCAACACATCAGTCATTGCTGAATCAACAATCGCTGGTGTGTATTTGTACCATCCTGTACAACTATATTGCAGGTGCAGTGTGAAAGAGTACATACAGACATGCACATAAGGTTCCAAGCTGGTATTTTCACGTCAGCATTCTTACGTCAGCATTCTCACGTCAGGTTCGGCAGAGCCCTAAGTACCAATCTGCGTGTGCGTGAGCTGTAACCTCGTTTGTGCATTGCCGTTCCGGGGTCAATCAGACGAGTGGCGTCATATACTAAAAACCTTGTGCTGCACGCATTATGTACGGTGCACATGAATCCATGCAGTAAACAGTTCTGATGCTCAGCATGAATTTATTTGCAAGCTTCTCCCCACAGCATTGTGCCTTTTCTCCAGGCGGAATGTAAATCGCCATGTGTCTTCACACACTGCAGCGAAGTGGTTGACAATCTGCATCCATCAGCGTGACCGCAAACGCGACCTACACATTGCCAACATGGTATGACGTTGTTCGCTATCGTCAATGGCCTACAGAAGCGTCAACTGTTGACTGGATAATACCGCATGCAGTCTGAGTCCGATAGCCAGGAGCAGGGGGAAATCGTTTGCAGGATCTGCCGCTTGGAGGCGGAGCCTGATAACGCCCTGTTTCACCCGTGCAAATGCTCTGGAACTATCAAGTTCGTACATCAAGACTGCCTCAACCAGTGGCTCAAACACTCAGGTCACACACACTGTGAGGTGAGCACAAACTTGCAGTACCAGATAAAGGATGCGTGAGGCAAGACGTCTGAGCATCTGACATGTTTATTTTAACGCTAGGTCTGCAAACACAAATTTTCCTTCACACCATTATACGCACCCGATGCGCCTTCTCACTTGCCTTGGCTAGAGCTGCTATGGGGCCTGGCAACCAAAGGTGCAAGAGGTGTCCGCACTGGGTCAAGGGTAGGTGGCATTGCAACTTGATGATGTGGGTCACGTGGCTGTTTACATTTTATGTCCTTGTCTTGACTAAATTGCTGTAAGTTAGTGTGTCACAACAGCCTGGCATCAAGTGCAGCTTGACATCCCGTTGCAGGTGGCCCTGGTGTTGTTTGTATGGTTGTCAGTAGTACCATTGTCAACATGCTGGCTGTGGCGCCTCGTCTTCACTCGCTCACTCACTGAGGTGAGACCTGTGGCAAAGGCTCAGCCAGCATTTGCTGATTATCACAAATCATGCCTGCACAGCAGCGCTTGTTTCCTCAGAGACCACAAACTGTAACTCAGCATTCTTGGTTTTGTGCAGGCACTCGAAACAATCCAGTCTAGAGTCCATCCAGTTCTAGTCTTTGCAGACTGTGTACAGGTATTGTTTTGTTGCCTGTTGCATTCACGAACTAATTTCTTCGTCATTTATCATCCTGACACTGTCTTCTTCAGTCATGATGTCCTTCTTTGTGCATCATCATATCTCTGTCAAACTTGTTGCAATGCTGCCACTCTACATGCACCACAGCTGCATTATGAGTCACTTGCACTTATCATCCTGACACTCGGGCCATGTCAACACCAGTCTTCCTGATCAAGCTGGAAGACTTGATACTGCCGATGTACACACAGCATTTTGTGGCACTCCACAACAGCATTGGTCATCAGTCTGCAGGAGTGCGTCTGGCATGCAGGGGTCACTCATATCTTCAATGCTCATCTTTCTGGTACTGTTTGTGGGCTATGTTTGGGAGCAAGTTCGGTTGTACTGGACCACACGCCAAGTTGAACTGCGATGGGAACAGGAGCAGCAGCATCAGCCTATCCTGCCACAGGCAAGGCACCATTGGTCAACACATTTGCTTCACTCCATCACTCATAGCAGTAGGGTGTGCACTGCAAGAGCAGTTTTGTTGTGTGCATACAGTCTGTCCTGCCAGCAATTGGCCAAGGCATGCTCATACTTTGCCAGAAATGCTGTCACTTCACTCTGGGTCACATTATCCTGTGCACACCACACTGTGCGCACCAGTATTTTGATCATGATAGATTGACACATGCGCACAACTGCAGGCACCTCCGCCCATCAGGCTGATAGATCGCATTCGCCAGCACCAGCTGCAGCAGCAGCAACAGCAGCAGCAGCAGCAGCAACAGCAGTCACAGCATGTAGCTTTGCCATCTCTGGCTGGCACGGACTCAGCATCACCTGTAGAGAGGCTCCTTAGGTCTGCTGCACCTGCTGTTGCGTCTGGGTCAGAGACAGGGAGTGATGATGACAGTGGAGCTGCTGATAGCGCACAATACAGCAAAGTGCCAGAAGATTCCAGGGAAGACCAACAAGGTGAAAAGTCAGTGGCTCTGCAGGAGGCTGAAGCCGCTGAACAGAAGTACAGCGCAGAGCGGCAGCTGCAGCAGCAGCCTTTTGGTCACTCTGAAGTTTCTAGTCATCAACAAGCTGGCACATCCAGTCAAGACAACTCGCAGATGGCATGTGGTCCCCAGCAGGATGGAATGCGTGGTCAAGCTATGGGCACTGAACAGCGACAGGACAGCTTGCTGCATCAACAGGCGTATGCTGGAACCAGCCAGCTGGCATCAGACCAGCCCAGACCGCGGCACCAGCCGGGTCAGCATCCACAAAGGCAGCATTTGCTGCCAATGTTAGAACCAAGCCTGGACACTACCCAGCAGCTAGCAGAAGACAATGCTGCATCAGTAAGCAACTCAGGTGCTCAGCAACCTCTGTCCAGTTTATCAGCAGGTCCAACAGCTGTACCAGGCATGGATCTGTCACAATCTGAGTCAAGGCTGGATCCAGGACTATCAGATATAGTTCAGCGCCAACAAGCTGATACTTTGCATGTGCCACATGCACATCAGCCAGAGCCTATAGCTGCCCCAGCTGTGGCCCAGCAGCAGGCAGGAGTGCCAGCTGCTGCGCCGCATGTGCCAGCAGTAGTACGGCATGATGATGAGCCCATGGCATTTGAGGAGCTTGTTGGCTTGAGAGGGCCCATCAGACTGTTGTTCGAGAATGCTGGGACTGTCATCTTCAGCAGTGCCTTGTTCATGGCGGCTGTATTGTGGGTCCCATTCACATGCGGTCGAGTCACCATCAGAGGCATTGTATTGATGCAGGCAGCTTACAAGCTGACTGTGCTCCCTACTGCTGCCATGCAGCTGCTCATCAAAAATTACCAGGTATGCGAGGAGAGCTTTGGAACTGTGGGTTTGCAAGTCTGCCTGCAAACATTACTTGGGGTATTGTGACACAGGCCATACTGGTACTGTTGTTGCAAAGGCAAAGACACAGCATCTGAATTAGCATCTGCCAGCATGTTGTGCGATGTGTTCTTGAGCTGAGGACATCTGAGCAGCGTGACTGAGCGTGGCTGTTGGGACATGCTTTCCTTCTGCTGCGCTCTGCCACAAGCAACACATGCAACAGCATGCAGCATGCGCTTCAGGGAGTTGCCTGTGCTGCGGGCATGTTAGCCGGACTTAACACCTGAGCAGGTCTACACAGTATCTACACCTGCAGCTTGCTCTACAATACAGGATCAGGGCAGGAACAAAAGCACAGCCAGAAAAGCAACAGCAAATTGATCAATGACAAAGACGTTTGGCTGCAGGGTTCTATAAAGCTGCAGAAGCTTGTGAGTTCAGGTGTGAACATGACAGCTGAGTATGCGCAAAGCAACTCGAGCGTCCTACAGGCTATGCAGCTGAGCCTGGAGAACCCAACCAGTGTAGGCGGCAATGCACCACCCCAAAAGATGACTATGGAGCGTTTGGCGCAGGAGCTTGAGCTGCATCTGGCAGGTACACATCACCCACAATTACCCACTATTGTCAGGTATGTTTACACTTTGTGGCGTAGCCCAGCTGCCATGCATATGCCATATGGCACAGGGTATGGACTTTAAGGTATACATGGCAATCAGGCGGTGTAACTATGGCTCGGTTACTCTCATCAAGCCCTGTATGCGCAAGTGTCATACTTGATGTGGATGACATGCATACTAGACTGTTGTGTGCTGCAGCAAGTCTGCATACATGTTGTGGCAGGTTGCCTGCACATTAAGCTTCTGCTGTAGCAGGCAACGAGCAACGCAGCGTTTGCACAGACAAGTGATTGCCCACGAGCTTCTGCATCGCACCCGTTCTGCAGATTTTGCGTCATTCACTTCCTTGTGCACATGTCCAGGCCTTCTTGTGCAACCTTGACAGCACTGGTTGATGCTCTATGGTCAAGTTTTGAGCAAGGTAGATGCAAAGTTTGGCTGCTGCCAAGTCTAGCAGTTTGTGAACATGTCTACTGGCAAGCTGCAAGAGGAGCAAGGTCATTGATTTCCATGCCAGCATCACTGTCGAAAGTGTCAGCACCACACTGCACTTGAGAGGCAGTTTTGTGTGGTGTCTGGCTGATTGTTTTGAGACCAGTTGAGACTGGTACAGCATGCCTGGAAGGCACAGCAGGAGCCGTGGCATGCTGGGTTATCGGGCTTCCGCCTGCCCAGCATGAGCCGTGCCTACAGCCTCCTGGGCAGGCGCAAGTCCGACAACCCAGCATGCCAGGGCTCCTGCTGTGCCTTTGGGCATGCTGTACCAGCCGCAGTTGGGCTCAAGTCGACAGTTGTGGGCAGAGTTAGCATGTTTGCCCCCACCTGTCTGCCGCCCCTGTGCTGCATGTTTGAGTGCACAATTGATTAGACACACCATGCCAGCCAGGGGTTGTATATGCAGCTGCCACTGACTAGGCTCATGTGCTTAGTGTCTTGGTTGTCTGTGGTTGAAAACAGCAATTCAACTAGTAAGTACATGAACAGCGTGATGCAGGGCCGGACCTGTCGGATTGGCTGTGCCTGGGGGTAGGGTACATGAGCCTGGCCTGCTTGGCTTTCACTGTTGCTTGGATGCTGCTGTCCTGGAAGGTGGTGTGGCAGAGATGGCGGCCCAGGCTGTCCCCCCATACCCTCCTGCATCATGTCTGGGCCCGCCTCCTCACTTCTGCAGGTGCCATCCTGTATCTGTGCCTCAACATGTCTGCAAAGTTCACATAATGCATGTGGGCTTGTGATCGCAATGCATGTGCATTTGTCAATAGATAAATGTGCAGTCCACAGCCTTGGACCAGAAGCATATGTTGTGTTTTCCCACATGCCATGAGTTACTGACCCAGAAGACCTGCTGTGTATAGTTGGCAAGCTGCAACTGAGCGTCTGGCAAAGTTGGTGCCTTAACATCTCTGCATTTCTGACAGTGCACTGTCTCGTAATGTGTGCATACCTTTGTTGGATTGGACAGCACCTCACATTCACATGTTTGTCCACTTTCTCATTGACTTGCGCCGTCAACCAATCAACACAAGTCCGTTCAAGAGGCTGTGTGTAGCACACCCTCTTGAAGGCACGCATTGGTTGAGTGACGGCGTGAGTGCGTGAAAGAGTGAACAGATGTGTGAGGGACAAACAGCCCTGAGTAGCGTCATCAGGCAGGAGCAAGACAGCTGACCCTCGTTTGTTTGTTTGTGCATTCATTCATTTGTTCATT
>JAABUP010000297.1_pt1 | contig 111921 bp, 162 predicted proteins | sample 5559201 | NCBI WGS metagenome assembly JAABUP01 (sample SAMN10711887, study PRJNA513373) | rock metagenome | isolation source: Antarctica rocks | place: Antarctica
GCTTTGTCGGGAGAAGCCCTGGAGCAAAAGGGGTCGACTCCTGATGATGGGAGAAGCCAGTGGGAGGAGCTGCCTGTTTGCCTTTAACTGGAGTGGGGCCAAAGGGGTCCTCTGGCAGGATCCAAGAAGGGGCCGGACTTGCAGGAACAGCATAGCTGCCACTGGTTTGCCCTTCATTGCTGTACTTGCTGTCAATAGCAAACCCAGTCTTTGCTGCCTGGTGAGGAACAAAAGGGGGTGCATCTGCCCTGTACTTCTGACTGTAGCTGATTGAGCCAATTCCACCAATGGCATGAGCAGCTTTTGGCTGGGCAACAAGCTCAAAGTCTGACACAGGCGCACCAGAAAGGGGAGCTGTCAGACCAGAAAGGCCTATGTCTGCTCTGCTAACATGCCTTGGACCCCTCACCTCAGGTGTGTCAGTCTGAGATAGAAATGCACCAGGATGGCGAGCTTTCAGTGCAGCAACATCTACTTCAAGTTTGCCAGCAGTGGGTGCAGCAGCTGGTTGGCCTTTCTGAGGCTCTGACACAAAAGCACCAGGATAGCGGGCTCTCAGCACCTGTTCAGTGCAAGATTTGCCCTGCTTGGGATAGGCATATCCCTGGGACTGTATGTGCGCAGTGTTAGTAGAGTCCTTCAGCACTGATGTCTTTGGTGGCCTAGCTGTAGAGCCTGCAATGGTCATGCATCAGTGGTGCTGTAGCTGCAGTGTATTATTGCAGTGTACTAGTGCAGTGTGATAGTGCAGTGCAATAGTCAATCAATCGATCAAATGTGTAATAGTGCAGTGTGATAGTGCAGCATGATGGTGCCATGTGCACACGTGATATTGCAGCGTCAGCATCTTACTACATTCTGCTTCTGCTTTGAAGATGCCGTAGTTGCTTCCACCTTGTATGTGAGCTTGCTTGACTGGGCCAAATCATCAGTTCACAGGAAAGTGTCTCAAGTGTCACAATACCGCCTGTCTGATGAGCAGTCCCCAATACACCCATTTGTTTTTTGGAGTACTTACCTGTGCTGGCTGGGGTTGATCTCATATCATCCTGGTAGACCTCTATTGCAGTGCCATGGGAGTTGCCGTTACTCCCCGCCATGTTATCATCATCTGCTGTCACATCAGAAGCAAGGCAAGAAATCAGCAAGAGAAGCTTCAGAAGCTTCAGATGTACTGTTACAGTCACAAGCTTGGAAGTGGTTGGCCTAAGCATTTTGATATGCATACAGCACAAGAACAGCCTGTGCATCAGAAAGTGTGCAAACCTCCGCTTGTTAACAGCGCTGCATGAGCAAACCTCCGCTTGCCTGCTGGGAAATCATCAGCTGCTAGCTCCCAGTGCTCAGGAATAACATGCTGTATGAGATAAGCTCCTGCTGTGTTGCTCTTGCCATCCTGAGTCATGCTGATGCTTGACTGTGAGCTGTACATCTGTGTTGCGCCTGCCTCTCGAGGCAGTTGCCAGTCAGCTGCTGGCAGGTTAGAACCAGGCGTTGCATGCAGCTTTGCCAGTAGCTTGTCACATTCATCTGTAGTGTGCAGCTGAGCCAACAGCTTCTGACGTTCATCACGTCCCTGTAAGCAAAAGGGAATGGTCGGCCTGCCAATGCCAATGAAGACTGTCAGCGTTCTTGGACACAAGGTGAGCTCCAGTCTAGGAGCAGAGTGCAGTCATATGTGGTGTTTGTTGAACAGGCTGACAGCTTACCACTTGGTGAAACATCTCAAAAGCTGTTGCTGCTCCTCTTTATGTGTTCCTGAAAACTGCTGGTCTTGCGTGTGAGAAAGCAGAGTCTTTGGTCTGCACTGGATTAGCACTGTCTTGTTGTGAAAGGCAAAACCATGAGCAGGCTTATCACTGCTGCATGTCCTGCAACACAAAGGATGGGATACTAGAGAACAGATACAGCTGTAACAACCTTGCAGTAGGATCAACAGCACTCATTTGTGTTTCGAATTTGCTATGTACACTTGTTGCAAGTTTGCTTTAAAGCAGCTCAGAGCAACCTTGCAGGAGTTCAGCTGGAGTCTGTTGGCGTGGCTCCTCAGTTCAAGAATGTCCAACCAGGTCCAGCCTGCTGCTCAAAGATGATGAAGCGCAGGCCCCAAGCGATTGCAGTCACAGGGAATGCTCTCCGTTCAAGCCAGGTTCAAGCCAGGCAAGCTTGGCAGCCTTGGAGATCCAGCTGCGGTGTATAACACCCGGTGGAGCTTGTGCGCTGCGACGGTGCTGACAGCCTTTGCTCAGAGTATTCACCGGCTTGGCTTTGTCGTGTGAAGACACGTCTAAGCTGAGCTGTGTATTCTGCTCCTTATGTCACTGCTTGCAAGCAGGCCTACCAGATCGTCGCTGCTTTGTAACCTGACAGCTGTGGCCGCTCGAGCACGCACTTCAAGCGGGCTACATGTACAGAGACACATGTACCGGCTGCAGACACGTCACTTTGATACTGCATTTCGCGGGAAGCACTGACGCTTCATGAGTGTGCAAAATATTCTTGCATGCTAAGTGTGGCATGTCCGATCTTAGCTTGACAATCAAGCCGGATGCTGGCAGCCAGATGCCAACATCATAGCCTGCATGCCCAGTCCAACTGCTGGGCCCAGCGTGATGTAATACTCACTGCCAAGAAGACACCAATAGTTTGCACCAGAGCTGTCCTTTTTGACACAGTGGCTTACCATCATGATACTATCACTTGCAAGAAATGCTCATCTGCATAAAAGCTGGCTGAACATGCACTCAAGTAACTTGGAGCAGCAGAAGGCAGGTGGAGAAACCATGTCACTCCCTACTGACACATTGCTACGCAACACTCTGTCATGTAAGAGACTGTAAGTTAATATGCCTAAATGTATAGTCTTGTGCCGAATATGCCTAAATGTATATATAGTCTTGCAGCAAGACTCTTGCTCCTGGCAGCACATGTGCAGGAAACAAGTGACTTGGCTCTTGGCATGTAGACAATGTTGACGTTAGTTGGCTTCTTCCAACAGCTATCACATGAAATGTTAAGGGAGGCTCTGGGTATGCAACAGCCGCCTGTGATGCCTGAAAATAGTTCAGTACTGAGCGACTGAAATAGTCAGTAAAGTTCAGAAGCAGTATACTCAAAAAGCGCAGAGGGCAAGAGCTCAAGCACGAATCATGCGCTGCTTCATGGCCCTCTTGGTTTGCACTCTCTCCTGCCTTGCTTCAAATTTGGCGCGCTGCTCAGGAGCCATCCTCTTCACCTTCTCCTGCAGGTTTGTGCACACAAGCAGCTCACAACCCACAGCAGATGCAAGTGAGCCACGAATAGCATGTTGATCAGATGAAGCAATGTGGATGGGTCAAGTGCCAACTTCCTTAGAGCAACAACGATGCACACTGATGGCAGAAGAGAAGAGTATAGACAGCAGGCATGAACAGTCTTGACACCTGTTCTTAATGACCTTGTACAAGCTTTGCTTGATTGACTAATGATGCAAAGAAGCTCCAGGGCATACCATCTGTTCCAGCTGCTTCTCTTGCCGCTTCAGCTGCTGTGCTTCTGCCCTTTCAGTGGCGCTGCTCTTGTGCTCATTGGCTGCCACCTTTTCTCGGCGCTTCATGGCCTTCTCCTTGCCCTCTGGACTAAGCTGATGGCTGCCGACCACCTGCAATACAGCATCCTGCAGCTCTGGTAATTTTTGCTTCACCAAGCAGTGAGTTTTGGCTGTAAAGATGAAAAAATCTCTTGAGGCTGTAGCCGCAGCCAGAGCAGTGATTGTGTCAAACCAAACACAATCAAACATCATGCATATGTTACACTGACCCATGAGATTTGCAGCAGGCCTGATGGGTAAACTGATGTCACAGAGGCTTCTAGGTGGAAGAAGCATGTGATGGCATGAGAGGTAAAAAATGCAAAAACAGTCATTGCTTTCAAGTGTGCAGAGGCATCGCTGGCAGTTGGAAGTGGGCAGCAAATATTGGCAATATAGAATAATAAGCAGTGACTCACGTCTATGAGGTGTAGAACAGCTGTCAAGACCTTTGTGAAGTCCTGCATCTGCTCTTTTTGCGGCAAGTCAAATGACAGCTTGAGGCTGTGCTTGCTGAAACCTTCAGGATTCTCAGAGCTGAAGTGCAAGTATCTGAAGTACTTGGATGCTTCATGAAAAGCTGCTCGACCAAATAGCAGATCCATGACCTTGTCTGTCATGAGTTCGTAGAAAACGCTGGAGGATTCTGCCCAAACGCTCAACTTATCTGAGGGAAACTGAGGCAACCGCTTTGCCTCAACTGAAATGGGATGTGCAAAGCTTTGCACATCTGGCAGGGACTTAGACAGCTCTTTGGCAAGCTTGGGGGTTGCTATGACCAGAACCAGCGGCTGCATGCTGTTCTCATTCATCGGTATGTCGATGTCAATGCGGTCCTGTCTGGGGCTGACCAAGTAGCAGGCCATGTATAGCAGGTCCTGTCTATGCTGCAAGTCTAGGGTGGCTTGAAAGCTTTTGCAGAAGCGTCTGCCAGTGGCGTATATGTTGAACTTGCTCATGGACTCACGTAGGATGAGATCCATGGCTCCATTCACCCTGGGGCCTACTTGGCTGAAGTTGCGGTCAAGTAAAGAGCCCTCTGTGCAGAACGTCTCAGCAAAAGCCACAGCGACCTCTGAGCTTCTCGTTCTGCCATACCAGATGTTGGCTAAATAGAACAACAGGAACGTCGCTATGGCAACTTCTGGTAGCCACTTCACGTGTAGGGGAGCCTGCCACCAGACTGAGGCAAACCCTGTGTCAGACTGAACAGCACGACCATCAGACTTAACAACGTTGCTGACGTCATGCTGTGGATCAGCATGCACTAGAATGGAGCATGACAGCACAACCAAAGCAGCGCATGCCAAGCTATGCAAGCAACTGCTTTTCATGTTACGACCTGCGGACGCGCAATCGCGACTCAATCGACACCGCTGTCACGCATACGAGCTGAGCTATCAGACAGCATTACACTGTTAGCTTGACACAAACATGCGCAGACTTTGACTTGCCTTACACTGCATGCCATACGGCGATCTCAGTGCCCTTGCCGTCAACAGCCCTATGTCTTGTCCCTCTGTTTGACACTGCTCACACGATAGCTAAGCTTGACAATCCTGGGGACAAGTTCGACAACACCAGCAGCCCTCCGTCGTTATTGGCAGGCCGTCGAAAGCGTCGTCGTCGTGTTCCCTATGCCACACGGACTACCGTCTGTCCGTACAGATCTATGCTCATGACACACCCCATGTCGCAGTCAGACTGGAGACAGCAAACACAGCCACAGCGCATGAGCAACCAAATGCCATGGCAGTTGGATGCGGGAGTCTCGCTGTTCCCCATGAGTGGTGAACAAGTCAACCATGCACATTTAGGTCGCCTGCAAGAAGATTGGCTTGCTCGTGCGCAGCCCTCAAGTCTCAGACGTCCATCCACCGACAGTTCGAGCTCTGATCCATCCAAGCATAGCACTCATGAAGCGCTTACGCTGAAAGAGAAAAACAGAAAGGCACAGCGAAAGTTTCGAGAAAAGCAGAAGGTCAGCTTCTTTGAGAAGCTAGCATTTGTGCAGCTTACACCAGGTCGATTTCCTGCACGGCCTGATTTTTTTGCTCTCTAGGCCAAGATGACTGAAGCTGAAAGCAAGGCATCAGAGCTGGCCCAGCAGCTGAAGGATTTGAAAGCACAGAAGGCTGCGGCAGAGAGCAGAAATGTTGTCCTTGAGAAGGTGTTTGAGCTGCAAGGTTCACACTCAATGGAGAAAGCAAGGCATGATGCCTCAAGGGCGGCCAGCATCACCTCAGCATGCAATGATCAGGCTTCCACATCCGGCAGGTCTGAGTCTGTACCATATGGCCTATGCACCCAAATCTACAGTCCCATTGACATAGACACAATGTTGGAAGCAAGGAGCGAGGCTCCTCTGATTCAGTTTTCACAGGCTCAGCTCGAGGCTCTGGACTGGGTAGACTTTGTGAGATTATGGAAGGAATACATCTGCAGGTAGCTGTCCATCAGCCAAGCAAATGCATGCAGTGTGCATGTGTCCTAGTCTGTAGTGTAAGAGGTGTCACATCAATGCGGCAGACTTCACTACGCAGCCAGCTCTGTTATCTGGCCCTCACGCAATGCACATACCTACCTATGCCTCTTTGTCTGACTCAGCTAGCTACATGCATTGACGTCATTTCAGCTCCCACAATGTCAGTAAGACAACCATCAAGGATATCTTATCTATGGGTCAAATCAGTCATACATTCACTCGCTTGGCAAAATGCCTCAGTTGATGTGGCTTTTGGTGCATATCAACCTATGCATGAAACATTTCGCTTGCCATCCTGCTGCTTCACATCCTTTCTTACACTTGGTCCTCCCAACAGTGCAGGCTATGTGGTCTTGCATGACCCTCACTTGTCCTGATCTGCAGGCTGCCTTCTGCATGGCAAGTGTATCATGATGATCCTTGGTACTTGTTACATGCTGAATGCGCCTACCAAGCCTTAGCTCCTTGTTGCAACAATTGCAAAAGTAGCTCTCCTGGTTTGCAGGCTGGCAATGTGCCTTGTCGAAGCTAATGGAGACAATGACAGCCCTGCTGGCAAGCGAGCGGAGGTCATCATGGAAGAGTTAGTCACCTTCTTCTGCTATCTTGCTGCCAGCCATCCCAAGAAAGTCAGCACCTTCAAGTACCTAAAAATGGAGGAAGGCGCCTCGCCTGGCTCTGGCCCTCCAGATGAGCTTTGGCAGAACATTGCCCGCTCAGTCCACTTTGATGAGCACCAGCAAGCACAGATCTGTGGCATCAGAGAGTACCTGCTCACCAACCTGAGCAGGATCATGAAATCCCGGGAAGAAATCAGCGCGCAGCTGGTCTCTGCTGTGCCGCCACAAGGAGGAGGCGGATGCAACAGTCGAGTGGCCACAGGTCATGTTCAGGCCCTACAGGCTACAGAGAAGTTGCATCAAAACTTGCAGCAAGCCCAGGAGTGCCTGACTCAGTTCCAGATAGCTGCAAGGGATTGTATGACGCCACTGCAGTCTGCCATGCTTTGTGTGCAAGCCTTCCCTTGGGTGCCTGATGTCTTGGCCGTCTTCAACTGTGTAGCTGATACTCACGACACAGCTGCTGCCATGAGCCATGATGGCACTGCAGGATCACAGGAGCTTTCATCAGACTGAGTCATCAGTAACATCATACTGAGTCATCAGTAACATCATACTGAGTCATCAGTAACATCAGACTGAGTCATCAGTAACATCAGACTGAGTCATCAGTAACGTCACACTCTTCAGGGCATCTTGCTGCTGTCAAGGAGTTCATGAGACTCTGTGTATGACCAAATCTGACTGTGCGCCTGGTTTTGTTACAAATTCATGACTAGCAAACATACTTTTCATGGGTCTTGGTTCATTTACCTTCTGCTTTGGTTTCCGCTAGATCTTGCTTGTGTGATGTCACTGCTGCAAACTCAATAGTGTTGTGAAGAAGTGTGCCGTTATATCAAATTGTTGAAGCACAATAGAACATGTATATTTTACTGCTGCAGCAAAGCTTTGGGTGAGGCTCTTGTGGCCTTTGCTGCGCTGCAATTTTTTATTTTTGGTGATGTTTCTGATTTGCTTGCAAGCACGATTGTGATCTCCATGCTGTACATTCATGAACACACAATGCCCAAAGATTGATAGAAGTCAGTGCATATTTCCAAGTCCCGCTGTTGCATTTCCTGTCTTCACGAAGTCACCGTATGAACGTTGCGACCGGACCATCAGTAAAGATCGCATAGTAGCTGGTTCGTTCAGGAGGGGCAACATCCAAGGCAACAGAAGTCGCGGCCTTTGTAAAGTAGTATCTCCTAAATCCTGCAAGTCAGAACCTAATACCTATGGTGAATTGGTGATGTATGGAATGGGCTTCTTGTTGTTACAGTTACACAAGTGTTACACCATACACACTGCACCGTAATCCCCAAGGTTCTGCCCAGACATACCCCTCTTGCAATCCATCCCCCATGCTTTAGTGGTATATTGCAAACAAGCATGCCTATATTCAGAAACACGATCTGATGCACGAGCACGCAGCAGTGATGCATCTTGCAACTGGTCTGAATAAACCCCATGCCGTATTCACATAAAAGGCTTTTCAAGAACCACAGCAATCTACACTGTGTCAAAGATGCCAGACATCATGACAGTCTAAACAACAATAACATTCAGAGACGACAAGGATCTTGAGCTATGAGTATTCAGTAATGATTAAGGGGGAGACCACATAAGCTATTGGAGATAGATTAGCTGTCAGATGAGCATCAGAGCCAAATCAGAGGAACAGATGGCAAGCTCAGAAGCATGTAGAGTTTTCCAGTGGAACATTTGATAGCAAATAACACAGAGCAGGAGAAACAAAACAAAGCAAGTTTGTCCTTACATGGGGTTTTCAGACTGCTGCTCACAGAATGAACAGTGGCAGCATCCTCGCCAGGGCTCTGCAGCCAGAACATACAGGGCTACGTCCAAACAGCCCTATGCCCATGCCTGTGCTACAAGAGCTATTGACATGTACACCAACACAACTCATGTGTAACAGTAGATACATCCATACCTCCTCCTTAGTCATTGCTGCAAAGTCTTCAGCATAGTGTGGGCATTGTGCAGGAGTGAGACGTGCCCCAGAACAGACAGCACCACTCAAAGTATCAAAATGTCAGGACACAGGTTCTTCAATCTTGCAACCACTTTGTTTTGTCATTTACTGTCGGGCCACAGCTAAAGTTTGCGCATTCACCAACAAGAACAAAACCAAAAAGACCCTGCGGGCGTCGGATTTTCAGAGATTTATGCTCCCCCTACCTAGCTGCTGAGTAAAGAAAACCATGACCACCAGTGGCTGTCAATGTCAGGTCACTTGCAACTACCTCAGTACGTTTCTGGCCTGGCTGCATGCAGAAACAGGAATGGTACCTGGTTTCATACGCACTGTTCATGACAGCTGATGGGAGTTATCTGGCTCTGCATGAGTGACAGAGTACCTGAGAGTGACAGGGTACAGTATGCTGCGCCAATTGGAAGCATGGAGCATACATCAATGGTGGCCTTTCCATCTTGCAATTGGAGGCTGGTAAAAGGTTCTCCCTGGGCTGCAGCCCTGCTGCAGTGCTGTTGTCTGCTTGAGCAGCTTGCCGCATCTCCTAGCTGACTGAATGTCTTGTAGGGACCAGCCCCACCCACCTAGTCTGTCATTATCACCATTCCACCTTGTCATTTGGGGTTGACTTGGTCCCCCAACGTCCGCGAGATCCCACAGTGCCCCATGGGGATCACTTGGTGCCCAGTGCAGATGTTTGTGTCCACAAGACTGTGCCCCTGTCAGCATGTCTGTGGTAGGTTCCTTGTTGCCAAGCTGTCTGCCTGAGCTGCATGTGGGTGTGTGTTATGTGTCACTGCATCTACATCTGAAGCAGCTGCCCTGACATAGTGTAGCTTGTGCAACAGCTACTCTACAAAGGAACTGTCACAGCTTTTTGGCAGGGACTGCAGGAAGGGTGGGTGAGGCTGGGTGAAGCGGTGAAGATGGGGGGAGCGGTGGTGGGGGGTGTGTGACAGGCGTTAACGGCAAGTGTGACTGCCCACGTACTGGTATGTCACACCATAGCATAACTGCCCGGAGCCGTCTGGCGACGAACGATAGGATCTCACCCAGCAAAGTCGAACAGTTCTGTTCGTAAACTTCGCGCAATGTTCACACAGCGTAAACTAAGGCTATGTCAATCTAGCCAGACAGTGGTACACGGAACCAGTAAGCAACCGTTGTCCACAAGAAAATTGCGGCTAAAGCGCTACTATGCACAAATCTGTACCACTATATCTCTTCTATACAACTGTTGGTCAACTGTTGACCAGAGCTGTCCCCTGCGCCGGAGATTCGAAGCATGTCGGACACGCTTAATTTGCAGCTGTCAGTCTACATCTGACGTAGCTGGTGTCGTACCCACTGTGGTCTCCAAATGTCGACGAGACTGCAAGACTGCGATTGACTAATTTCTTACTAAACTTCGGATAAGGTTTGCAAGCTCGGACATTGATGATCTCGAAGCTTGCTTGGCCATCAGCGGATCAAGGTGGGAACCTATACAATGGAGCATGTGGTTTCTTGCATGGCTTCGCGATGTCATGAAGATGACTTTGAGTGCCCTGTAGGTCACTCATGCATTGTGGATGCATCCATATATATGAGTACCTTGCTGACTACTGACTCTGATTCCAGTCAACCAGTATCGCATGCTGCAGCTGGTTTGTATGGGTGCTGCTGGCACAACATGCAGGTTAGCTTTTGCATGTGTCGTTTAGCTCTTCAGCAGCGACTGCTTCCGGCGACTGCCTGTTTTGCGGCATCTGCCCGTTGTCTGAGACAATTTGTCCCATAATTGACGTTATCGGCATCTAAAAGTGCTATGCGCAGTTTCCATTGAGCGCCGTTTGACATCGATTCGAATCTAAATTGTGTGCATGCATGGCATTGCAGTTGCCTTCCTGATAAGCATCAACGTAGTCGAGGCTGTCCCGTCCAGACTCGGCTGGCACCTATGACGGAGCTACAGCTGACAGCTTAAGGCTCGAGTTCGAGGAATCTGCAAAAAGGCTTATTGCTCCGGTCTTCTACGGATCTTGCGAATCAATAAAGATTTAGGTCACCCGAGGCACGGGCGAACAATATTGCAGAGCACAGAACGTAGTTTATTCACCGGCGTAGTTACCTGCAGCGCCTTTGCATCGTTGCAGCTAGCCACTTGTGCCCAACATGCCGGGACTACTGCAAGCCCCCGACTCCAAGTTTGGCAGCGTCAAGTTCGTTTATGCTCTTGCGGCTGAGTTCCTTGGTGTCATGCTTTTCACGTTTGCTGGTACAACCACCCCAGTAGGAACTACATCGACTCAGACCGGTACCACTACCACTTCGGGAAACAACGCCACAGCAAATTGGGCGCCATGGTGAGTAGGCCTATCGTTGCAAAACTTAACAGGCTCACGCTCAGCACTAAAATCAGCACAACCTGTGATCGCTCCTTCCGAGCTTTGGCTACTGCTGTGCAGGGGCAACGGAATGTCACTGGCTGTATTGGGTGAGACCTTACTCTTGTTCGCTGGCTTTGCTGAGTCTGGGCTCAGCACACACTGACCTGCAACCTTTTTCTGCAGTGTATATCACTGCTAATATATCAGGCGGCCATCTTAATCCTGCTGTGACTCTGGCTACAATTTTCACTGGTCACATAAGCATTGTGAAGGGGATTGCATACATATTTATGCAGATCACTGGAGCTTGCTTTGGCATTCTCATGGTGGTAAGCCTCAACGCAGAGCTCTGGCCACATCACACATTTGCATTTGCAAGATTCGATGCAGACATTTGCATTTGCAAGATTCAATGCAGCAGCAGCAGCAGCAGCAGCAGCAGCAGCTTGCAAGTGTCAAATCATGCTGTGGTAGACCTTTACTGATGGTCACGTTGCTGTTCTCAAAGGTTGTGAAGCAGCATCAACATCTGTTGTAGCAGCACTGCCTTGAGAAAAGCTCCTGACGCAGGCACATGTGTGCTTTGTCACAGGCCTGTGGGCAGTCTGCTTGTCAATGCATGAGTGTTCACTCCACATGCCTGCAGGCCGGTCTTGTTCCTGGCACATATATCGGCATGGGCAATAACGGCACAGGTTGTTTCAACACAGGGACCGATATTACCTTAGGTGAGGCTGTCATCTTACACAAGCTCTGAAGGGTTATTGTATCAGTGCACACATGGGGTATACTGTTACATCTTGCACCCCTGTTGTGCTGCTGCAAAACCTGGAACAAATAAGTATTTTGTGTATCTGACTGTGCAACAATTGAGGCTTTCTCTTCTCCTGTTTGTGGTATAATGACAGGCAGCTGAAAGGCTTTGCCTTACTGTGGTGACAAGCAGCTTCAACCATCAACGCAAAGCACATGTAAATCTCCGGCCAGTTGTGCACTGTACTTCATTGCATTATATGCCTCACCTTACAGTGAGTCAGGTCACTGGAAGCTGTTGTATTGGTCCTCCTTCGTCACGCGATTGTAATGGCAACATGACACTCGCCTGGTCCTGCAGGAATGCTGTTTGGATGGGAGACAGTCATGACTTTTGTGCTGGTTTCGACAGTGTATGCTGTTGCTATTGGGGAGCCGTCCTTCGGTGTCGTGGGCCCTTTTGCAGTGGGTCTGTCCCTGTTTGCCATGGTCTTTGCTGGTAAGGCTACTACCAGTAGCTGCACTATGGGCCATTTCTTGGCTTTCCTTCTGAATCACTCAGGTTCTATGATATGTCTGTATCTGTCACGTCAACCCCTACATGACTGTATGTGTTCCAAAGTACGATCTAATCGGCACCAATCCAAGAATAATGCACAAAAGTGGTGCATATTGATTTAGCCCTATCGACGCTTCAAATGTGTCTTCTAATGTCCTGGCACACGGGCACATACTGGCATGAGCCATGATGTATGTGATGATGATGCAGGCTCTCAGTTCACAGGCACTGCCATCAACCCTGCCCGTGCCCTGGGCCCTGCCATTGTTTTCCACTGCCACTGGAATGTAATCTGGCTGTATGTCATAGCAGGTATGTTTGCTGCTGCAATCTCTGTGGCCATTCAAAGAACTTTTGTCAACACAGCCTTGATGATGTCTCATTTGGGGCATAGTATGCTATCTGTGCCAAACATAGCTCTGGCAAAAGCTGATGCTGTCAGAGCTGCTTCGCCTGCTTTGCCTCAACTTGATACGTTGTGGTTCTGATCAAAGCGCGCTCAGTTTTGCGCCCTCCCCCCCCCCTATTCCCCCCCCCCCCGCCCTCTCGCCCCAAACTGGTAACTAGTTCTTTACTATATCATCTGCTTAATCATCTGGGCCCTTCTGAATGCTTGATCCTGCCAAACTCAATGGACTCAGAGGCCAATTGCAACAATGATGTTATGCAAACAGCCATCATTGGTCGCTGTTGTGCAGAGTGTGTGGGTGGCGTGATTGCTGGCATGCTAGCAGGACCCCTATACGGAGTAGGCTCTCCATGGCTTAAAAAAATGCTCCCATGGATCAAGGAGACCGAAGTTGTGGATGCTAGTGGAAAGGTGGTCGACAAGTCAAACCCCAGCAAGAAGGAGAGTGAGCAAAGCGAGATCTATGACACCACTGGCACAGATGGAGGGCTGTCCCCGCTATATGCAGGGAAGCCAGATTCAGGGGGGGCCAATGGGCTCAATGGGAACAACCATGAAGGGCTCACTACCCTTGTGTAGGGAAAGCTTACTTGGCATGCCTTCCTGTGCTCTTATGTGACGACAGGTCCTGAAGCATGCTTTCAGACATCTGTCTGTTTGTTTACTACAACACAAAGCATTGCTTTGAGTTGGCAGCTTGCTGTATGTACTGCTTTCAATTTGTGGAAGCACTGGCAAATATGCCTTCTTCTGTTTTGCTTTTTCGCTTGAGATTGAGGGTCTGAGTGGCATGGTTTTCAGGTGCATGCTTCCTGTCAGAAAGGGATCTTCACCTGCAAGCTATGTCTGCTGGTTTGTCTGGTATGGCTGTTGTTTCAACTTTCACGACATGCAAGGGTTTTCGAGTAGTGGCATGTGCGCTTTGAGTCTTTGAACGATTGCCTGGACTAGTTAAAGATATGAGATTGTTAGCTGACATCACAGCTAGACTTTGGTAGCAATAAGGGGCTCTGGTAGCAATAAGGGTCTTTCGCAGAGTGTTGTGCACATCTGGTTTGGATGGGTCCTTGCCGTGTTCTGGAGTAGTTTGAAGCTTCTTTGTACACTGTTCGTATGCTCTGTTTCTCGGCGTGCCATAAGGACTGCAGCACGCTTGCACGATAGAGTTCAGTTTGACAGCAGCTTCTGTTGCAACAATTTCCAAAGCTTAGTCATGTAAGTTCTGTGTAAGCTGGTCTGCATGCCCTTCTGAAGGCTCCAAGTGCCATGCGTTACATGCATTTCCAGATCTCAGATTTCCAGCGTAGAATGTCAGCTGAACTCCCAAGCGTTCACAGCATCGTGATTTTGGCCGTTACAGTGTATTCTCGTGCTTGTCCAGTGGTAAACCATATGAAGTGAAGTGAACGACATTCACTGAATGTGCAGCTTGTACGCCACAGCCTGTACAGCACAGTCAGGTGGAGGACCTGGTGGTGTGCAGCATGCGCAAAGCCGCGACTGAGGCAGACTGTAACTGGACCGGCATAAGCAAATATATTCATTATATGAGTATATAATATAATTCAAGATATTAGTCATGCTAAGCTTCCACGATGACAGTAGTATACAGGCGGCTGTCTGCATACACAGCCTCTCTTTGCGCGACCCGGAACAGGCCACAACCGAGTCGCAAACATGGGGTGAGCGCTTTTTCCGCAAAGAATGCCGTCGCTTTTGGCGCAATTGCGTTGTTCTCGCTGCCCGTACTGTGGCACAGGAGCATCGATGGTTGTTTGAGGCTGTTTTTCTTTACTGCAGTAAGACCAGAGGTTTGGGAGCCGGTCGTAAGCTACGCAACCACAGAAGGAAGCAGCTATGGGCAGACAAGGATTACAAGAAGAGTCACTTGGGTAACGAGTGGAAGAAGCCCTTTGCAGGAGCTTCCCACGCCAAGGGAATTGTGCTGGAGAAAATGTGAGACTGGCTGCAGTCAACAAACTGCCTCACCGAGGATCGGCTAAGACGTGCTGAACGTCTCACTTGTGGTTTGCAGTGGTATTGAGGCCAAGCAGCCCAACTCTGCCATCAGAAAGTGCGCAAGAGTGCAGCTTATCAAGAATGGCAAGAAGATTGCAGCCTTTGTGCCCAATGATGGATGTTTGAACTTCATTGAGGAGAACGTGAGTTTGTTCAGATTATTTAGCATCTGTCATACAGAAGCCAACAGAGCAGCACAAAAGCTGATCAAACATGGATGCTGCTGTGCCTTTACTGCAACTCTTCGCTGGCTGCCATGACCTGTTTCACTGCTCAGAGTTAGGTTCAGCATAGCATCTAGCTCACAGGCTGCTTGGCATGGCTGGCTGTGAAGGACTTCAGCATGCTGGTAGCCACAAACAGTCGCTTGCGCATCATGCATGATGGCTGGCCTTGTTGTGATATCATTCATCCATCAAGCAAGCGTCTTGAGCTGTGCCTAGGTTATGCCAATGCCAGAAGTTTCTTGGCGTGCTACAGGATGAGGTTCTCATTGCCGGATTTGGGCGACGAGGACACGCTGTGGGAGATATTCCAGGAGTGCGTTTCAAGGTGTGATTGCCAACCGAACAGTATTAAGGCAGCAGCTCTTGCACTGCTGCACCCAAACCTTCTTTACACCATGGGAGAGCTGCTGCATGTTGCACAGTGCGATGTACAGCAAGTGGCAGTCTCTTGTCTGGCACTCTGTTGAAACACCTGACATTGGTCACGTGAGGTGCCTACGTTCTGTTTGTGCCAGCTGATGTATGTTAGCGTGTTGATGGCTTGTATGTTTGCTTTGTAGGTCGTGAAGGTGGCTGGTGTGTCATTGTGGGCACTCTTCAGGGAAAAGAAGGAGAAGCCCAGGAATTAGAGCAGCTGCATTCTTGTACACTAGCTATGTTCCAGTCTGTATTGTAAGCAAATTGCTCAGCATGCGGCATCCCACATGATCCCAATTTAGCTTGGGGTGTTTTCTCCCCCCAAGGAGCCACACGCCTGGGCAATCTGCAACAGCAGCGCTCAACAAAAGACCGGTTGTCACTCTGAGATGTTCCTCTGGGCTGATTAGGCTCGAAATGCAAGCATGGATCAACCATGTCTGATATATGGCCTTAGACAATGCACTAACCACGTGGCAATGCTAACTCAAAAGCCCATGAAATACTGCGTATGTGTGCCAAAGCTCCAACCTAGCCTCTGAACCTCTGTCAGTTAGAGTTCGAAGGTTGCGTGTGCGGTATGGTTTGCAGGGCGTTGTGTGCAGCAGCAGGCTATCGTTGTGCATGGTGTCTCTGCAGCAACCTGCATTTCGTCTGCCTCACTTAATGCAGACAGCACACATACATTGCGCAGGGATCAGGCGAGGCGCCTGGTGGCATGATCTGCATTCTGTGGCATTCATTCATGGCAATCCACTAAATGCCTGTGGTGGCATGACCTGCATGCTGTGGCATGTATTCACGGCAATCCACTACATGTCTGAATGTAAGCTGCACGTCTTCTACATACATCTCTATCTGCACTCATCACGGCAGTTCACCAGGCTTGTCAATGCTTCTCAGTGTAAGGTTGGACCTGTCTTTGCGGTCAGGTCTTGTAAGAGGCCAGGGCGTTCAGTGAAGGAGTCAATGATGGTAGGCCAATGGTCGCGTGATCAGTAAGGTGACATGTGTGACATGAAGAAGAATTAGTATTACAGTGATGGTAGCTACTATAGTGTCATCTGTGCCATGAAGCAGTGAAACATGTGATATGGCATTGGTTACCAATTACCAGCTCAAATGCCGCAGCGCACCATTTACATTGCAGCTACAACAATGCCAGTCCTGTGAGCAAAATCCAGTCTCATGCGGCTTGACAAAACAGCAGTCTAGATCTGAGCGCCCACTCTCCAGGGGTCAGGCTGGGGTCGGTAGCCCTGAGGAGGGGGGTGGGGACGCTCAGCCAAAGAAGCGAGAGAAGGCTTAGGGGGCCGTACAGGGGCAGGGCTGTGGGGCTGTTCTTGCAGAGGCCCCATCTCCATGTCATTGTCCCGTGCAAGCACAAACCTGCACAGCAATATGCCTGCATTAGACATGCAACTTGACTCTGCAACCCAACACATCCTTGACAAGGGGTAAATACCTTAGCCAGTGTTGACACATGAGACATGATGTTGCACACAGCAGCAGCTGTTGACATATATGCACAAGTCCCATGTATTTCACTCAAGCCTCTCCCGCTGACAGCATCCTGTGCTTTTGATGGGGTCTGATGACGTTTGGGGATTAAGTTAACATGCATATACACACACTCACCACTAGCCTATGACAGGCTTGCTGTGCTACAACACAGCATCTGGGCACAGCTGGGGACAGAGACCTAGACAATGCTGTAAATTTTATGTCTGATGTACGGCAATACACTGGTTGTTACCCAGCAGATATCAAGGACTGGATGGAAGGCCTTGATACATGCATATGGCTTTATTTTTGATCCAGGACAGACATAAACAAACCTGTAGCCAGGGACCAACTGCTCACCTGCATTTACTCGTACCTGATTTCAAACCCAGCACGCTACTACATGAAAGCAAACAAACAATAGAACATTAGCATGTGCAAAGAGGGACTGATTGTGCTGATGCTTTGTGCAAAAATCACTCCCCAATGCTGCAAACCCTGCAACTCAGGTGTCTGAATTGCTACCAAGTCATCACAACCCATACTGCAGCATTTTGCTGATGTCACACAAGCACAAGGCACCATCAGTGTTACCTGTGCTGATGCTTCTCAGGGATCTTGATTCCCAGGGCATTGCAAAACCTGGTGTCCAGAAGGCTGCCGAATTGCCCAAAGCCGTACAGCGGCAGCACAATGATAGCTGCCAGCAGGCCACCAAAGAGCTCCCCAAAGACATATATGAAAGCCGTGTCCCAGTAGCAGTGGAAAACTATGGCTGGGCCGAGAACCCTAGCAGGGTTCAGGGCTGCTCCTGTGAACTGGCCGCCTGCAGGGCAGGCACAGAAAACGTCCTAGCAAGCTCATTGACGAGGCACATCCCTTGCCAATGGATGATCATGACGCCAGCCTTGGAGAGTTGGCTGCATGTCCAGCTGCAATGGCAGCTGCTATGGGGTGCTAATATGCGTACAGCCCAAATGCAGCAGCGGCAGATCGGCTGTACTTTGCAGAAGAAGCAGCTGTGCCTTAAAGGCACTTCTGCTGTGGAGCAAGTGCCCTTGCAATGCCCTTCTGCTGGAAAACAGGTGACTGTCAAGCCTCCAGCTGGAGATTGTTGACCACTACCCAACCCCCTCTGACCGCTCTGTCAGTCAATGTGGTTAGATGTTGAGCCAATCATGGGCAGCATTTGCCATTTGAGGTGCAGATTGACTGGCAGTATGCTGTTCCAAGATCTGCCTACCATCTGCCAGTCTAGTTCAATCCTGGCAAGTGACACTTTGCACCCAAATTGAAACTCAGCTTGCGTGCTATTCAGCACGTATACAGGCAACAGCAGCATCTGGCAACTTATCTCCTAACAGCTCTAAGCCTTGATTCACGTACACATGATCTAGAGACAGAAAGACCCAAAGAAATCTTTCCATTCTCAAATCAAGAGCACAGCAAATGAACCACACTGGAGATTTGTGCTTTTTGCAGACACATTCCCAGAAAGATCCCAAGACGCACAGGTTGTCAAGCATGCCTCAGATGGTATGGCTGCTGTGCAGCAGATATCAGATTGCTCACCAATGAAGGCACTTGCAAAGAGGGAGAATCCCACAGCCAGGGGTCCAATGTTGCCATGGCCAGGCTTGGTGACTGCCACAGCGTACACAGTGGACACCAGCACAAAAGTCATGATCATCTCCCACAGGAACAGCTGCCCCTTAGTAATGGTGACTCCTCCTTCATGAGTAAAGCAGCCTGGCATGCTGTCCCCGCCACCAACTGTGACTGAGGGAATCAAAACAGCCTGCATGGACACTTGCTACTTCATTGATGTGTGCATCCCAAAGCAGGCTTGACAAACAAGATATGGAACAGTGGCACTAATTGCATGCCGACAGGCGCATGCCAAAAGCAGGGATCTGAGCTGAACCCTAGTGCAGATTGATAGATGGTGATGACGTTGATTGCAAGATACATATGCTGGCACAGGTATGGCACAGCTTGACATGTGCAAGCTGACTCACCCCCATGAGGGAGCCAAAAATGCCCCCCATGACCTGTGCAATGACGTACAGGCCCCCCTTGGCCCAAGATGTGTGGCCAGTCAGGCAGGTTGCAAAGGTGACTGCTGGATTCAGGTGACCTCCAGATACGTTTGCTGTGATGTACACTGCAAGTAGAGATACCATGTTTCAGTATGCAAGTGGTTGCTGACACAGTATGCGTGCTGAAGAGTCAAGGCTACTTACAGGTACACCCAGGTGCAGAATGATGGCATAGGCAGATGATTATAGAAATGGCCAAACATGGAAATCCAAGTCTGTACTCGTGAGAGTGTATACATACATGGGAATATTGTTTGAATGGAAATCTGTGTTGTTTTTGGTAGTATCAAACGACACAGAAATGAAAGCCAATAAAAGTGCACAAGCCGCCGTGAGGCTGTCAGATCCCAATGTGTATGCCCCCAGGAGATGCAGTGAGCTGCTGATGGGGCCTGTAAGACAATATGGCACTGAGACCTTACCTAGAATACCCAGTGTGATACCATTGCCATATGCAGCCACTGAGTCTGGTGCATTGCCACCATAAATCTCAAAGATGGCCATGCCAACAAACTCTGCCAAGACAGCTGCCCAAACTTTCCTGGTCCACTTGTTGACCTGAAGAACTATTCTGCTGTGAGAGCAGGTGCAGTGGCAATCTATATGCTCTGTGCAGCAGACAGAAGCCTCACCTTCAAAGGGGCCAAAAGGTCCCCGCGTCGTTCCAGTTGCACATCCTCGTCTTCCTGTGGCAGTTACAGCAGCTGAGGGGTTGCGCAGAGCAGCAAAGCGTTATCGAGGCCCGTCATATGCCAAGAATACCTCGCTGCACAGGATTGGCTCATTGCAGACTTCTAAAAAGCCGGTCACTGGCTTGGTTGTCCACTCAATTGCGCTTGATGAGATGAAGCGGGTATGCTCCTCCTCAACAGCAGCTGGTTGCGCCATCTAGGCGGTATAGTTGGTGCCCTTGACCTATCGATGCACCGATGCAGCCGTGATGACGTCGTCCGCCGCGTCTAGCTTGGTAGGAGTGCGCGATCAAAGCACGTACCCCACCATGCCCTGCGAGCGCGAGTGGGAAGAGTCTTCTGCCTTGACCACACCCTCAAGGAATCGAGATTCTTCCGCTTGCCGTGACCAACACGTCGGGCGGCGATGATTGGACTACATTGTGCATCAACCATTGTATCCTTTGTTTCCATTTGGCTGCATTGCCTCGTAAGATGATTTCTGTCTTCTTCATCATGTGAAGCAAACCTGCTGGCTGGCTAAAGAATAGTTATGTCTCTCACCGAAATTACTGACAGCACGCTTCAAATGTACAGTAACAGCAAAACAGCAACTGCAGCTGGGATCAGCTTGGGCTGGCCTGTGTCGGCAACTGCCCATGCAGGCAGCCTCAAATCCGCATTATTATGAGTCACGTTGGCTTTGGATTTCACAGATGCAGGGCAACTAGCGTCACACACAGGAATGTTCAAGACAGCACATCAATGATAATAATCAATATTGAGATTGTACAGGTTGCACAACAAAGGCACTGAAGACAGCAGAACAAGACCCCAAATAGTAGGAAAGTAGGCAGGCAAGCAAAACAACAAGCACATCCAGAGGCATCATCACTTTTGTGCAGGATACGTAATCAGGAAAGCACCCCAAACACAAAATCATTTGTTTGCTGCAGCTGCTGTATACAATGTCACTTTCATTGCATACTTCTGGACATGCAAGCATGCATGTGCATCATATCATGCATGGGTCAGGGTGGCTTTTTGAGCTACTCTTGAGATTCGTTCAATCAATCTGGACTGGCATGGCCCCAGCAAACAGCTCTGGCATGTGCTGATTTGTTGCTGTTGCCAGGTTGACAGCCCTTTTCCTTTTCTTGCTCTCCTTGGGGGGTAAGACCACACGCTTCCTGGCAACCTTCCTGGGTGCAGCAGGCAGCTTGGCCTTTTGCAGCTCTTCTATGACTTGTGCTGGATCTTCAGGCACCTGAATGACGTAAAGCACGATCTGGATAGCTCAGCTCCTTCAGACACACAGTCATTGGAGACAGAAATGTAAAGAAGGGTAGAGACACACAGTCATTCCAGAAAGAAGTGTAAAGAGAGGTAAAGATACACAGCAGATGACAAGGAAGTGTAGAGAAACAGACAAGGACACACTCATTGACAAGGAAATGTATGAACATGTGAAATGGTGAGGTTGTGAGCAATCAGGCAGAGATTGCAGCGGACAGCGCGCACAGCACCTTCTAGAACCATATACCTGACCTTTTGTCTGGAGTATCATAGCATTAATGATGAGCATGATTGCATAGCATGATGAGCATAATTGGGCAAGAGCGCAGTGGGTGTTGCTCTCACACATGCCCAGAACAGACAGGCATCAAGCGCAGCTCAAAAAGCTTAGCGAGTAATACTTGGCAAGCGAGGTGATGCTCTCATAACCTCAGCTGGTAACACTGCATTTGCTTTGTGCCACCCACATGCAGACCCCAGGTCAGTCCCTAGGCTTAGTTTACCTACACGCTAAGGTCCACACTCTGACAGATGACAATCGCTCTTTGCGATTTAAAAACGTCCTTTTCAATATATGTCCCTTTCACAGTACAATTCTAAAACCATCCGGGGACTAGTAAAGATGACGTTACACAGGGCAGATATGTAGCTTTGCAAGTCAGCTCAAGCCGATGCAGCCTTTGCAAACAAGGCTTGTGAGGCAAGGCGCACCTTGGTGGCATGCCAGAAGTCAACCAGATCTTGGGTGAGGGTAATGAGAGGAGTGGCGTCTTTAGGAAACAGCACATCGTCCTTCTCTGAGGCATTGTGTATGCACCACACCTTCCCCTCCTCCTTCAGTCTCTGGAGCAGCGAAGAAGAGCTGTCAGCGAGGAGAAGAAGAGAAGAAGAAAAAGAAGAGGAGAAGAAGAGGAGAAGAAGAGGAGGAGGAGAAGGAGAAGAAGGGGAGAGAAACAGACAAAGAGAAGGAGAAGAAGAGGAAAAGAAGAAGAGGAGCAGAAGAAGAAGAAGGGCTGTCAGTGAGGATGCATCACAAAGGCAGGGACGTGTCACTCACTGCAGAGGGCGCACTTCCCTGAGCACGGTTTGCTCTCATTTTGGTTCTGTAGCAAGTAATGAAGGGGCTTGTGATTGTCAAAAAGGATGCGTCAGATGGGCAATGACAGGTCAGCAACCGCAGACGACTTTACATTCCTCAAAACATGCTTTGACCTCCAGCTTCTGTAATGTGCCAAGCTCATAAGGATGACTGAAGAGGTGCTACAACATCTCCACAATGTAGAAACGCGTTTTTACTGTCCCCAGACGTTTCCGAATTTGAATTTCTAGCGTAGAAATGACGTTTTTGAACCTGAGCAGACGGTTTGGGGATTGAGAAGAGCTGCATGTAGCCCACAAGCATGCTGAGCTATGCCAGAGCGGTGTGTAGAACAGAAGATGCACCTAACAACAAAGATGCTGCAAGCAGGCGTCAGCATTGCAAAGACATTGCACCGCAAACAACTTCTGCAGAGGTCAGATGCAAAAGTGATCAGTGTCCAAACATGCTGACTTGAACATGAGTCACAATAGGCTGCCTGAAAAGGTTCTGTTCTGTCACGTCAGGGGCTACTGATGCCCAGGTCATGCTTGCAAAGCGTGGCGCCCAGTCTGATTTCAAATTTTAATCAAGACAGGTCATTGTTGACAAGCTCAGAACAGGACCTCATACAGACAGCTACTACACAGGGCTGTGCACACCTGATCCCAGGGGGTGGCATGTTTCCAACCAGTAAATGGTTGGATGATTGAAGTAAACCGCAGTAAGTCAAATGTACAAAACATACCTTGACATCTTCACCAACGCCCTTGTAGGCATCTTTGATCTGCCCTGCCATGACGCCATGTGGATGCTTTGACACAAGAGTCAGAACCTCATCCACATTCTGCAGCTCGTGTGAAGGCTGCATTGACAGCAGTAACCAACTCAGTGGTCTGAAACAAGGGAGAGCACATGTAGGCAACATGTGGAAGTTCTGTTCTGCCCAAGTCAACATGCTGTCAGCACACGTCACTGTTACCAATGAACAGCTGCAGCAGGAAATGGCAATGACAAGGTACACACTCTGGGACACTGCATGCATCGTTGCAGCCAACTGCAGCAGGAATCATACGCAAAGCTTGAGCATGCATGGCACAATCCAAAAGCTATCTCATGTATGTATGCCAAGCAAAGAGGGCCTCAACACGCATCAGCAATCATAACACATAGAGCAAATTGTAAAGTGTCTGCTCCTGTTGTGTTGTGTCATGAACTTCATCCACTCACTTTGTACTCGTATCGCCCATCAGGGTTGATGCGGATCTTGGGGTTGTTAGACAGAACATCGTACAGCTCTTTGTTGCCGACTACATCATGCTGAACAGCCTCTCTCAGCTCCTCAGCTGTCAATGCCTTTCGACTGGACTCCAGATGATCTACCACATCCTGAACAAAAGATGGAAGTCTGAGCGAGTGAAGTGTTGCGCCGGGTGAATGGAGAGGAGACTGTCATGGATGGGCATTAGATGTGCCAGAGGCAGTGTTGCGCCGTGTCCTCGCTTCATGACTTGGTTGTACAAGAGGTTTGCAATTGCAGAGCATGAAATATTCAGTGTTGCCTGTCCCAATCAGTCTGCATGCGCTGATATGGTGCGGGTCTTTGCACAGGAAGGACTTAGCTGCTCCAGGGGTGGTGTGGGTGATACTGTTGGGCTGGAAAGGTTGGCACAGCAATGTTTGTGGCAATTGCTAAGCTGAGTTGAAGTATACCATGATTTGGCCATTATACTGTTGACTAAAAGTCAGCTGGGAGCAGAGCATGATTGCTTCCTGTTGTTGTGGTTTTAGTGCAATGGAGCTTGGTGCTGCATACGTGCTTGCAGGTGAGAAGTCCCTCAAGGACATGCGTGCATGCACACAGTGATGACATGAACAAGTATGTCCTGTTAGTGCTCACTTTCAGCTGTTTGCCAATAGGCACTGCCGAGGCAGGCTTTTGCACTTTTGCTGTTCGCCAATCCTGCTTGCTCTGCCCTGTTGCAGGTCCTGGAGGCATAGTTGTATCAGGGGCAGCAGCAGGAGGCTTGGAGTTGCGTCCAGAGCCTGCTTTGGAAGCAGCGCCTGACTTTCTGTTGGCTGGCTGCTTCTGCACAAAGCGCACAGGATGTGACAGCATGTCCAAGAACAGGGTGCAGGCAATGTTGTGCTGCCGTTTCTTGCTTTTTGTCTGGCACATGAATGTAACACCTTCTCTCGTTTTACTGCTTGTGCCTGTTGTAACGCCATCTTCTCCTTCCATTGTTCAAGAGTATTGTTAAGCTTGTTGTTCATTGTGTCTTGATGCAGATCTACTCTTTTGCCACAGATTGGCAAAGGTTATGCTGTGAAATGACGTAAACTCAGCGTCTTTTCTCTTGCCACTCTTCTGACAAGAACAGGCAAGCTCTGTGTAATCTTCTGGTGCAAACAACCGCAGTCCACGCGTGAGTCACATCTTACATTACAAGTTCAATTCAATTGCAAGACTACAGGCGACCCGAGGCGTTCTGTATCGGGGAAACTACCTGAGCTGGTGCAGACTCTGCACTGCAGAGGCCTCTGTGCTCAGGGTTGTTGCGTCCATCTTCTTCCTGTTTCTTGTGCCTCGCCTTTTTGGCCATATCTGGCAATTGCACCACGCGAGTTTGTTGGCGCAGACGGAGGCAGCAAGGGTGCAGCTGAGATGCCCGGTCTTGACTCCTTGCTGCAGTCTGCGCAGTGCCTGCACACTTGCTTCAACAACCCTCAGAACTACAGACACTTAAGGACTGCGCCACGCTCTGCCTGTTTGACACAGACTGTGCGATCAGCAAAAGCATGGGGATGTAGTTCTAGACAACGATGTCGTGTCGGTAAGGCACTATATGCTGTCCATGGTGGCTGCTTGAGCCTCTGCAAGCCCCTTCACTGGTCACTTTCGGGTATAGGCACAGTCAGGGCTTCGGCAGACCTGTGGACACCAGATCAGCACCTGCATCTTCCTGATGTGCACGCAGCTGCTGCCCCAGCCGTTGTGTCCCCTGGTAGTGGCTACGAAGATCACAAGCCTAGGACCCCTCCACCAGACTTGCCCTCACTGCTCCTAGACAGCAGAATCACATATCTTGGAATGCCAGTAAGCGTGCTTGCAAGCCGTGTTTATTGGGTCGCCGGCTTGAAGCTGATCCTGCTATTGTGCTGTTGCAGCTGGTCCCAGCAGTTACAGAGCTGATCATAGCAGAGCTGCTTTATCTCCAGTACAAAGACAGAACAAAGCCAATTTACCTGTACATCAACTCCACTGGCACATCAAGAGCTGATGGTGAAACGGTACGCAGAGCTCAGGCTACTACTCTTCACTGATGACTGAACACTCCAGACTAGGAACATCGTCATCATGTTGCAGGTTGGGTTTGAAACGGAGGGCACAGCAATATACGACACAATGCAGTATGTGACCAATGAGGTGAGGTGCACAGCAGCTGTGTAAAATTGGGAGTCCTCGTTGACATCATCATGTCATTGGCTGCTTTTAGCAGCTTGTTCATATGCGTACACAGGCTGAACCTTTGTTGACATGGACTGCTTTTGTTCAGATGCAAACACAAGTTTCACATCATCAAGCTGTGTTGCAGGTGCATACTGTTGGCGTAGGAGTGGCCATTGGTCAGTCCTGCATGCTGCTGTCAGCAGGCACAAAGGGCAAGCGATTCATGCTGCCGCATGCCACAGGTATTTCCCTGCTAAGTGCAGTTGCAGTAAAGTACAGCACAAGTGTGCTGGCAGCAGGTAATCTGCTAACAGCGTGACCGGCAGGAAAAAAAAGATTGTTACAGACCCTTGACATGCTGTTCTGAGTTCAAGCTGAGCTGTGTCAGTTCTCACAATGGTCATGTCTTACCATTGCGGGCTCCAAAGCATCTGCCTGCAGTAAGATATGCTATGTCTGCAGCTATGCTACAACAGCCAAGGGTCCCTCCTACCGGGCAACGGCAAGCTGTTGAGATCCAGATCAAGTGGCGCGAAGTTCTGGCGCAAAAGCAAGCTATGCTGAAAATCTTGTCACAAACAACAGGTCACTCTCCTGAGAAGCTTGACAAGGTAGGTCAACAATCCCCTTTCATGGAGGTCATGCAGGCTAGGTCTGGGATACACATGCTCGTAGGATCATACAGTCATTGGCAGATGTTGCATGCAGCACAGCCTTTGCTCATGGCTCAGGTTGATGTTGCGCTCTTTGCACACAATGCTATACTGTCTGCTCATACATTTATGCAGATAGCGCATGGACGGCCTGAAGGTGACGAGTCAACATCGCTGTTCCATCTTGTTTGTGTCACCTGTTTTTCACCATTGCCTGAAGTAAAACGTGGACATTCAGGTCTGATTGCATTGTGCTTATTTACAGGACATGCAAAGACCCTTGTACATGCAGCCCAGGGATGCAATCGAATACGGTGTCATTGATGGTGTTGTACGGAATGAAACCAGCATCATTGATGCTGTCATGTCACCTGAGCAGTGGGACAAAGAGGCTGGCTTGGTCGCTAAACCTGCACCAGCTCAGTAGCCTACTGTCATGCTGTCATACGTATACACATATGGCACCCACCATGCTAGGATATTTTGCAACATACGTGCAGCCATGCAATAAGCTATGTTATAGGTTGTTGACGTAACAGATTTGCTTGCACTCATTTGTCAATCCTATGCTGCAGCTCTGCCCAACACTTTGTTGTTCATGGTACTGTTGGCAAGCCATACATGGAAATGAATAAAACATAACATGGCAGTGTCAAGAACAGTCTGGATCACCTATACAATGCTGCACACAACTCATGCATGCTGAAAGTTCTCAACAAGGCAGGGAAGGCTGATTGCAATTGTTGAAGTTCCTCATCAACTTGCAGATTTAGTGACTGCACTGTTGCGCTTGGTTGGTGCTGAACATGTTGGCATGAGCATGGCCAGACAGGGTGCTTGTTTATTGAAATAATGGTCATGACTGAGTTGTGACGTGGGGGGGTGGTGATCGCACAACTGATCAGTGAGCTCATGTTTGTCGTTGTGTCAGGCTTTCACTGACTTGTTGTCAGCCCAAGGAACCCCATGTTAGCATCAGCCAGCTATTGCTTATTTGCCTGCAGCAAGTGCATCATGGGTGACAATGCCTAAATTTGACAAAGCTAGTGGCCAAAACAATTTGTTGATCAAACATGATGACTCACAGGATCCATTACTGCCTTCCAAAACCGCTCTCCTCGTGTAGCAAGGTCCTCTCCCAGGTCAAGCTGCAACAAGCGCATGCAAAGCTCAGAAACGTGGTCACCTCGAGCGAAGCAGGGCTGCTTGATCTCCAACTCATCTATGCATATTTGACAACTGAGAATTGCTCACAGCTGTCTCAAAAGCGCTTCTGGCAAATTCATTCTTGATAGCCTTCGAGTTCACTCTGCAAGAACAGGCGAGAGGTTGGTGTTCCGGCGATTTGGGGCAGAGCGGAGCCTTCTGTAGGTACATACTGTATTGTGCCGTTTTTCTTGAGAGCACCAAGAGTAACGCTTGTCAAAACGAGCTGACTCAGGGTGAAAGTAATCCACCCCATGCTATTAGTGCCGAGTCCGATGCAGCTTTTGCACCCTCAGAAGCTGCAGACTGAACAAGTGATAGAGCAACAGCTTCTTCCAGATCTTTCTGTGTCAGACTCGAAGCAACAGCCCACCGCGATGTATCCTAGGACTATCGACCAGACTATCGACTCTGCTATTGCAAATTTAGTCATCGTCGTGTTGCGCTTGCGCTTACGTGAAACCAAACGCACCGCGTCAATGAGTAAGTTTGCAGAGAGAGTTTCGCTGCGTTGAACGCCGCGCAGCAAGAGCAAGTCGTGGTGTTAAGTCTCAGCGTTGAGTATTGAAGGGTGCAGCATGCTCATTTCGCCATTTGCAGCGAACGAGAGCTCTCTTGCAGAAGGTCACACCTTTGGCAGGTCAGCCGAGGCCCCGGCTGCTTGTCACGCCTACGACTTCGGGTTTAACAATCCTCAATTCTCCGATCGAGTCTTGCATGTTACTCGAGAGAAAAGCAGCAGCGGCAGCGACGCTGGAGGGACAGCGAAACCACATGAAGTAGTTCCTCCGCTACTGAGCATGCACGTCAACAGCCTGACTTTGGCAGCCAACTCGGAGGTCCTTAGGTACTCTTCCAGCCACTTGATTTTTGGAAAACGCCTTTAGTTTTCCAGTGGCGCCGGCGTCTTTCTCTGGGCGTTCCAGCGATCCATGTCAGTATAGTCTTGCATGATCGCTTCGTCCGGACTCTGGTGTTGGTGTGCGGCATCATGACATCACATAACAGTACAGTTTTCACTACATCTTTCTCCATGGACATGCGACGAAAGAGTTCCCACAGGCTCATGTTGCCTTTGCTCGCTGACTGTCGTCTGGTGTTGTTTGTAAGGCGGAAGCTCGAAGAGTGGACCTGCGACGGCGAGACAAGGGAGTTGAAATTGGAGGCGAAGCCAGGCGAAGAGTTTTACCTTGAACAGCTCATCCGCTTCTGCTACAGCCGGCAGGTCACCCTGACCGAAGGTCACCCTCTTACTCGCAGCTGAATGCAGCAAACTGTTAGATACACTGTTGTGCCAAATGCAGCATGTTGAATACAACTGCCAAATGCTGTTGGTGGCAGCACTGCATCACAGAGCAATTGTTCTCTTCCTCAGCCAGCAGTCAAGCAACACCAAACGGCACACCATGCTTGCAGAGAAGTCTGTTCTCCGGCTGATGCAATTGGCAGACCGATATCTGATGCCAGAGTGCGTGGCATGCTGCGCAGCAGCTCTCACCCCCACGGTGGGTCCAGTCCTGCTTTCAGCATGACTGCCATCAGCCACGCAAGGTTGCTGTGCATCATGTGTGCATTGTGTCTGCAAAGGCTGTTCTCAGCAGCTGTCCAGCCCAAATTAATCAGTTGTGCTCTGTTGAAATGCAGGCTGCATGTATTTTGCACAGCTTCTTGACTTACCTTGCTGGGAAGACACAAGAACCTGCATTTACAAGGCCTTGCTGTGCCTGCACATTTTGCACATACACCTGGTGATCAGGAATGTTTAGATGAAGAAGGTGCATGCCAGACAACTGCTACCTGATGCCGCTGCTTTTTCGTAAAGCAGCGTGACAGCTTCACACTCAATCTCAATCTTGCTCTAGCCGGTCACAACATGCTCATGAGAAGCGTGACCTCGACTTTGACAGACTGCAAATTCTGTTCACTCACAGATATGTGTGACTCCCACTAGGCCTGATAACATACAGGTTGTAACAAGCAGTTGTACAGTGCATGACATGGTTTCGAGTTACCATCGAGCCTGATGATGCTTTGTTATGTCACAGGAAGAGGTGTTGAGTCTGCAGAGCGCATACAGATACCTAAGACTACCTGCTGGGCTGCACAATCATGAGCCCTTCTCACAGCTAGTCCAGAGAGCTACATCGAGGGTCCAAGCAGAGTTTGATGACCTGGACGCAGTCTGGATGAATGAAAGCCTACAGGCTAGCTTTCTGAAGCTGCCGCGAGCAGCATTGCTGGTAAGCTCTGTACTCTAATAACTATCACTGTAGACAAAGGTCAAGAATCCCTGGTCAGTCAATAGCGCTTCAGCCCCCGGATAATTAGTCTGTCTCATGCAGCAGTGCAAGAGTCATGTTCATCAGTGTCATCTCAGGTCACAATGCGTTTGCAAAGCAGTTGCAAGTGCATCATTGTCAGCAATCATTCTGTGGTTGCTGCTCTGCAGACAGTGCTGACAAGTCCCCACCTCAAGTCCATCACAGAGAACACAGGTGCTGTTCCCCAGTCTTGGACTAATATTGAAAGCGTAGGAGTATTGCTTTACACTCATTATTTTTGTGTACAATTTGCTGTATACAATGTGCTGTATACAATGCACTCAAAAGTTCTCAAATGTTGTGTGCACATGCCTGTGTAAAAATGCATGTTGCATGCCAACACACAAGCACAGGCTGTGTTTTGTGACATTGATGCGTTTGTCAGCGTTTGGTGTACATTGCAGATGCTGATGTCTGAGCACAGACTGCACAAGTTTCATGAGAGCATATTTCATGTGAGCATGTTTCACGTGAGCATATTTCATGTACGCATTATAGATGCAAATACATGTGGCTGTGTTTCACAAAACATGTTTCTGTTTCGCATCCTCAGATTTGACAGAAGTGCACGATGCTCATGTATATGTCTGTTGTATGCTAGAGCATGGGTAGTGGCTAAATATACCTATGTGCATTGAGACGTCCACCTTCCTTCACTGACTAGATGCTGAAATCTTTTTAGAATAGTGATACTTCTTCTGCCTCATCTGACGAGCGCTCTGAGAGGACACTTCCAACCTGACTTGTCTCTCTGGTGTGATTTCTGCAGTTTTTGTAGCTGTGAGTCATTGGATACACATAGCAGCTACAAAGCAGAAGGTTGCACAGTGCCTGGAGGAAACTGCAGAGAAGCTTGCACAGTGCATACGATTCGCCATGCTCAGCAATGACTTCCTCCACTTTGTGGCTTCCCAGGTGTGGTCAGGAGCTGTGCATTTGTAGGCACCAAATGTCATAGGTGCTTGCTGTTGCAAGACTTGTATCTCTGCTTATTGGGACTCACATTGCTTGCCTTGTATGTGCTGTACCATATGTCAACGGTGCATTTGTAGTCACCATTTGTCACAGGTGCTTGATGTTGCTATGCTTGCATCTCTGCTCATTAGGACTCACCTTGCTTGACTTGTATGTGCTGTACTGTACATCAACCATCCTGTCTGTCATGACTCATCTCACTGGCCTTTTGATAATAGCACTTGAAAGCTGCTGTGTATGATTGTATTGCTCTACGTCCTGTTGTCTGGCCAAGCTTTCTACATCCACCCATTGACATGCATGGAACGACCCGTTGCTTAGACCTTTTGGCAGTATGTGCTGGTACACTGAATGTCAACAGACTTTTCCGCCAAGTGACACCGAGTGTCCACTATGTCTACCAAGTGTCTGCTAATGTCTGGCAGCCTCCATGAGATGACCAAAGCCACTCATGCCTGGAACTTCCTACTTGACATACATGTGCCTGTCTGTGCCTGCACACACGCTATTTTCTAAAAGCATCAGTCGGCTGTGCAATGGTGGCAGTGTGCAACAGTGGTGTCACAGTGGTGTCACAGTGGTGTCACAGTGATGTCACAGTGGTGTCACAGTGGTGTCACAGTGGTGTCACAGTGGTGTCACAGTGGTATCACAGTGGTCTCACGGTGGTGTCACAGTGGTATCACAGTGGTGCCACAGTGGTGTCACAGTGGTGTCACAGTCGTGTCACAGTGTCACAGTGGTGTCACAGTGTTGTGATCAATAGCATTGTGAGGGATGCAGGCAGAGTGGCTTCCAGAGCAGTACAGGTCTGGAGCAGCCTTCAGAGCAGCAACAAGGTACAAGGGAGCACCCTCGAAGCTGCAGCAGCAGCTGGCACAGGGCCCTGGGGTCGGGGGGATGTACCTCCCTAGGAGGATAGGGGTGGGCAGCACCACATGCATCATGCAATGGGAGGTGAGATTCCAAGCTCTAATGCTGGGTGCATCACATGATAGCACGTCAGGATTTGAGCACAGCACTACGCCCACCTGCATTGTGGGAATGCAATTAATGCCTTTCACTAACAGATGCCAGCATGATGTGTGATGAGCATTGTGCAGGATGGCACGTGATCTCACACTTTTGTCCTAGTTGACAATGTGTAAGCAACTGCTGCCTGTTGATCAACTTAAGCAGCAGGATCGCACCTTGCTGCATGTGTGCAAAAACCAGGAACGCATTGCTCAAGATTGTACGCAGGTTGTATGTTTCTCAGGTGCCCAGCACTAAGATTGGCAACATGAAGCGCAAGGGCCCAGAAAGCACTCTCAGAATACCTGGCGAGTACTATCTCTGTGGATTCTACTGGTATCTCATCATGCAGTTTAACAGCTCAGGAACATCCCTTGGGTGTTATCTCCACTGGACGGCAAAACTGAACAGCGTGACGGAGATGTCACCGCATGAGGCTTTTGTTTTGGCTTCAATCAGTTTGAGTCTCAAGAATGTGTCTTGGGGACCAGACTTTGCTCAGGTCTGCAGCATGAAGCAGGAGCGCAGCTTTGGAGGGGGCCTGGGTATGGGATGGGGCAACCCTTTCAAAATTGCGCTTGGTGCTGATGAGCATGAGGGGGACCTGGCAAGGCATTTAGACTCTGCAGGGTTTGTATCAGAGGGTTTCATTGATGTTCAGTTCACAGTTGATGTTAGGTTAGATCAGTAGAAGTAACAAGCTTGGAGGGACTGTGAGATTTTGTTCAGGTGAGTAGGCATAGTTGATTGTATTCTAGTAGAATTGTAAAGCAGTGCACCCAAGTAGAGAATAGGAAGTGGCAGGCACATGCAGTTCTGCAGTCACAGGTACCTTGACGAGCCCACAGTCTACTCAATAGTAGACCTATGCACACATAGGGAACTGATGCTTCTGATTGTTGGCATGCCAGTAGACCCAACCCATTTTGGTGCTCCCTTGTAGATGCGTAGAATCTCTGGCAGTGCAACCAGCACAAACGGTAACAAAGTTGACAGCAGGTCTAGCTGGAAACCAGGCGCCGGGAAATTTACATTTCTGATTGAGACTTTCTTAGGTCAGGATGCTGTCATGTATCAGCTTGTATTGAGCAGTTAGCTTGGTGCGCGATACACAGCAAACTCCTCTCTTGCATCAATAAATGGCATTGAAAGTGATTTTGACTATCTAAAGCTGGTTTTATCCACATATCAAGAGTTGCAGACTGACAGCTCAGTTGCCACGTGTGCACACATTGCAGTCAACGGCATCTTGCTGCAATACTGACAGAGCAGCAGTACATTAAACTCCTTTACATAGCTGAAACTTTTTAAAGTGCTGCTGAACCTCTGCCTTGGAGCAAGGTGCTGTGGCAAGGCAGGTTGGAAAGTTTTCTGGCTGCTCAATCCAGAGTTTGTGTGCAATTTTGTGCTCTGTGAGCCTGTTTGATAAAGTGTGTAGCTGTTGCTCGCCCTTCACTTCCAGTACCACCTTTGAAAACAGAGCAGCCATGTCACCTATGCTATGTAAGTGTGCTCAATTTTGCAGCAACAAATCTGAACAGAGTGCTAACCTTATGCATATGATCAAGGTTTTCAGCAGCACAATACGCTGTGGTGACTGGAGAGTCTTTGCTGAGCCATAACGCAGCTGTTGACGCATGGCAAGCCTGAGCAATGATGCTTCCAAGCGGCCACTTCAAGCTACTCCACAGGTCTTTTCGCAACACAAGGTATTGTACCAGATCCTTAGCAACAGGTGTTTGAGCGTCAACTTGTTGTGTGCTTTCTGCTGATCCTGAAGGTTTTGTTGCTGAACTTGTGCCTGCAGCTGACATAGGACGGCGATGCCGTCGCGAGGCTGCTCGCACCCGGCAGGTCGGTATGCGCGTGTGATCGCAAGCACGTCGCAGTTGCCAGCTTGTCGCAATGGAGTTCACGCGCGTGGCGAGGGTTGAGTTTGTGTGCATAAGAGCCAATCTAGAGCGTCTGCAAGGCTAACTCGGCGGTCCTTAATACGCAAAAACAATGGTGCTGCAATCTCGAACAGGAGATGAACCGTCGCTCGAGGAATGCGTCGCAAAAGCAAACCTTTCAACAGTGCAGTTTTGGACTTGGTCATCGAATACATTCCACTAAGAAAAAACCTGTCAACAGATCACAGTAAAAGTGCTGTCTAACAAACGCTGCTGCTGACATAAGCCTCTCACGGTTGGCTGTCAAACATCCTCACGTTGAAAGTGTTTTGAGCACGCTTGCTTGTGTGGCACTCAAAGTGAAGGAGTGTGTGCTCACTGCTTCTCCTGACACCTGGATGCACAGCACCAGAGCGCAAGTGTGTTGCGGTATGATTCAGTTCGGACGCACACAAGACTTGTCACGCATCATTTGCCCATCATTTGCCTGTCTTCCACAGAATGTTCCCACTCTGGCAGATCTTCAGCACAAAAGAGTAGTTGTGCGCTCATATGCCTCCTTTTTTACTACGCAAATGGCATTCAGCAGCTTGGTTGTTGAGCAAGCGCATGTGCCGAGGCCATGATGCAGCAGAAAGCTACCATGCCCCAAGAGACGTCCACAGGTGCTTGAGAACTATGTCCTCGCTGTTACTGGTCAGTACATACTAGTGCTGTTATGACATCATGAGTGTATGTATATATTTATGTTTATATGTACTGAGTACTGCAGGTCTGCAGCCTTGATCCATGAAATACTCAGTATGCATGTAAGGAATGATGCTTAACAAGCTCAATGCTGCCTATGTCACCCCCAGAACTACTGGTTTTACAGACTTTGAGAGTGCCTAGTACATTGTGCGGCACTCATGAGCTGTCAGAACCCGGACTGTCGGGCTAGCCAAGCCATGTACATGCATGCTGCTTCCACACATGCAGCGACTAGGCCTGAGCCACTTGAGAAAGACCAACAGAAATTCTGTTGCGTGTTGGTGTTCGTGATTCCTCAATAGATCAGACGCACTTTCTCAAGGATACACTAATTTGCAGAGCTTGGTAAAATGCCTGATCATAGGGGTGTTGCATCAGATACAGTATGCAGTCAAGCAAGGTTGTGTTAGGCTGCGCAATGCATTGAAATGCATTTTGGAGGCTAGGAGGTCAGTTCGGCAAACATGTTTATTTACAGTCATGGAGAGTACAGTCGCTGACTGAGAAGCTGTTGTGACAACAGTAATGGCGTCTGTTGCTGACTGGTAAGGCAAGGCTGACAGTCCTGACGGCCGGCCAGGAGCGCAAGCACAGCGCGTGTAGAGCTGATATTGGAGGTTGTGTCAGTGATTATACCTATATCAGCAGAGTAATTTTGGTGTTCGAAGTTGCAGAATGTGCAGTGCTGTCTGCAAGAGAGAGATTTAACAAGATTTTGCTAGCCGTGACCAATCGCTTGTGCCAATCATGGTAATCATGTCCAACACGCTGATGAATATGTGTGTGTATGTGTGTGTGTGCGAAGGGGTTCCCACACCCCAAAATGTAGCTGCCAGCCAACAACGCATGTGAAATTGAAGTGTACCATTGCAAAATGCTGCTGGTTTCAGTATATGTTTGGAGGGAAAACACCGCAGTGTGAAGAACCTCCCGGTTGACACATCGTCAAGCAAGGCCAACTCAGGGAGTCAGAACTTCTGACAGCAGTGCCAATCAAGCTTGCTCAAGGCAGCTACAAACGCCAAAAAAACCCTGCTGATTCAATCCTCAGCAAGCCAAGCTGCAGCTATCATAGTAGGTATCCAAAACAAGCATGCAAGCTGGAAGGCCCTCAGACCTCCAAATGGAACGGCTCTCAAAATAGTCAATGGCTCTGTAATTTTGTTGTTGACGTTGTGCTTAACGTTATGCTTCCTGCGCACGTGTCAGCAATTTGCAACAAAACCATTACGACACAGTGACCGAGTTGCATTCCCAGCTCCACGGGCATCCACGGAATATACGAAACGCGTCTAACGGAGCCGTCCTTACATGAGCCTTGAAAGTCTTGGAAGTCTTGACCAAGCCCTGTCGCTTCGTGCAGGTGCCCATAACTTGACCAGTGAACAAAAGTCGACGCGCGGAAATGCACCATGGCCTACTCTTGCAGTGCACCTATCAGTGCCTCACCCGTATACGACGGGCTTGCGCTCGACCTCATCGACCACCTGCCTGAGTCTTGTAGTAGCTTGGGCTCAGGGCACGCGCATGCTCACGCTTCGTCATCGAGAGCAGCAGTCCAGCCACAGTTCGCTGCGGCCTCTCCGAGTATCCCTTTGGCGTGGGATCCTACTCCCAGTGCTCCTGACCTGTTCCGAGAGGAACTGTTCTCAACCCTTGCAAACGAGTGCAACGAGAGGCCAACGGACGACGCCTTTCTAGCTGGCCTGCAAACGCTTTCAGCAAGCTTTGCAGAAGATCAGGTTGCAGAACTGGAAGCCGTTCAAGAGTCCGACGCACCAGGCACCTCTGATCGGTCACCTAGCTGCGACAGCACAAGTGAGCGTAGACAGGAAAGCAATCGCCAAGCTCAAAAGCGCTGGAGGTCACGACAGAAGGTAAGAGTTCTATAGATGTTGCGTGGACTTCATTTGGGCGACCCAAATGCCCCTGGGCCCAGTGCATTCACAACCACTGGAGCAATACCCAACCAGTGCTTTCTGGTTGCCAGGGACGAGCTCAAGCAGTTGAGGCACGGCTTGCTGCTACAACAGCAGAGCTGCAGCGGTTGAAGGCTCAGCAACAGAAGTTACAGGCCACGAACCTCCTGCTTGAGAAGATGTCACAGCTAGACAGACGAAACAGTAACCCACCTGCTGCTGTGGTGAGTGCTCTTGCTTCACGGCTGTCGTTTTGAACATGCTCACAGATACTCTGCTCTCTGCATTGCATCTGCTCGTATGGCTGCCAGCGGCACACCACCATGTTGTGACTGTCATTGCCATAATCGTACGTATCATTAGAACCTCCGCTGAGTCACTGTCATGCATGAACATACATGCTCCTTCTTTTGCGCAGCAGCCTTCTTAGCTTTGTGACATGAGCAGCCTGCTGATCGTCTGCTTTCAGGATGAGCTTCTCCGCGCAGCATTCTGCTATGAGGTGAGCGCTACTGACCAAGGCCCAGGCATCAGGCTCACCGTCCATGGCAAACAACGCAGCGTCACCATCAAGGAGATGAGCATGATGTCATTGGATGTCTTTGCTGCCATTTGGTCGGTATGTGACTGCCCAATGCATTGCTTTGCATCCCGCACTGGCCTGCTAGTCTTTGCTTTGTGGCCCGGTAGATTGCATGATGTCAACATGCTTGAGGATAACAAGCTTGCGGGTGTTGCTTTGCTTGGCAGTTTTGAGAGTCTCAACTTGAGACGTTAGCGAAAACTCACTGTGTGTTGCCTTGTTAAGCATTAGTGGGAATTTAGTGCTTTCATGGATAGCTTAGCAGGTCGGAACTTGCCTTATGTGAAAAATTGGGAACACTGGCGACGCTAATGACACTGCGACGCTGGTGTCTTGCAAGAGTGCTGTTGTGGCATGAAGCCTCGATGCTTGATTGCTCATGCACACCTGCCAGTGATGCAGAGTGTAGACCTGGCAGCACTAAACAGCAGCACCTGCACTCAGTTCTGCTGGCTTAATCTCTCTCCTCCCACTGTCAAATTGTTTCTGTGATCCTTGACCTCACAGTCATCCACTCGTTCAAGGATTTCTCTCTCTGCTTTGCTTGCAGGAGCTCATTCGTGAGCTGGGTGCCATTCTTCTTCAGCTGGGTGAGTCATTCCAACTTGCCCTGCGGGAGTCCCTAGAGCGGCTCACGATTGAGGCCAGTACCCTGATGGGCTGCATGAGGCAGTTCAACACAGCCCTGTACAAAGCTGCCCTGGCTGGCAGACTCAATGAGCACCACTGCCCCTGTGAGGAAAACCTGGACTCTGCCTGGTTTGACACCCTGCCTGTAAGTGCCCTCTATTCTGCTGCCATTATATGCCTCAGGTTGGGCTTAGGATGCATCTACATTGCCTGTCTGTACAAGCATGCCCTCAGGACCACACTCATCAGCCCAATGCAAGCAGGTTGCTATGTGCATGACAGCATATATTGCAGCCTCACATGTTTCATTTGTCAGGCGTACAACCGCAGGGGACATGTGAAAAGCAAGTACATGCATTCCAAGCTGTGATGTAATGTACCTTGCACAATGGGGTGCACGTCCCCATGTCCCGCATGTACCTAGCTCATCATCAGCTGGAAAGCGAATTAATTATTATTGTTATTACTATTATTACAGTGGGGGTGGCCATACACTTGCATGACACATAATCTCTGCCTTGCCTGACACATCAGCTTTGTCTTGCCAGATCAGCTTCGTCTTGTCAGCTCAGCTCTGTCTTGCTAAATCCGCTCTGTCTTGCCAGATCAGCTCTGCCGTGCCAGATCAGCTCTGTCTTGCCCGATCTGCTCTGCCTTGCCAGATCAGCTCTGCCTTGCCAGATCAGCTCTGTCTTGCCAGATCAGCTCTGCCTTGCCCGATCAGCTATGTCGTGCCAGATCAGCTCTGCCTTGCCAGATCAGCTTTTTCTTGCCTGACATACTAGCTCTGTCTTGCCAGAGCTGCCAGCTCATCCTGACCAACCTGTGGCTTGTGCTTGCAGAGCTTGCTTGACCTGTCAGAGGCACAAGTGGATGATGCCCTGTACATTCGCCGCCTGTACCTGACCAAGCGAGGGCTGCTCGCAGTGGAGCGAAATGCACTGATGGCAGAGATGGACACAGTGAACAAAGCAATACCTCACGCCACAGAAAGCCTTGCCAGCGTCTCCAACGTGGCTTCTCTGCTGCAACAGAATGCAATTCAAGACTACCAAGTGTACATCAAGGCGTGTGCTGCTATGCGGCGTGGGGTGAGCTCAACTCCCTGTCTACTTCTTAGATCCCTCAAAGCTACAACACTTCCACAATGTAGAAACGCTTTTTTACTGTCCCCAGACATTTCTCTATTAAGATTTCCAGTGTAGAGATGACGTTTGTGAATCAAAGTAGACGTTTTGGGATTGACAAGAATTGTCCACACCTCACCACTCTGTTTACACCTCAGCACCCTGTCTACTCCTTGAATGCATGTCCACACCTCACCACTCTGTTTACACCTCAGCACCATGTCTGCTTGTCAGCACCCTGTCCACTCCTTGAATGCATGTCTACTCCTCACTACTCTGTCACCTTTTCAGAACCCTGTCTACCTTGTCTATTCCTCACCTGTCTACTCCTTGGCACCCTGTCTACTCCTCGGCACTCTGTCTACTCCTTGCCACTGTGTCTACTCCTTGGCACCCTGTCTACTCCTTGACACCTTGTCTGCTCCTTGGCACCCTGTCTACTCCTTGCCACTGTGTCTACTTCTTGGCACCCTGTCTACTCCTTTGCACTGTGTCTACCCCTTGGCTCTGTGTCTACTCCTCGCCTGACACGCCTGTTCCTGTAGTATAGTCAGTGCCATCAGTTGGTGCAATGTTATCAGCTCTGACAGCTAATCATGCTAAGCAGTGTTGCCTAACTCATGTGGCACAGCCCCTTTGCCTTGGTTGCTTGAAGGCAACCCATTTGCCTTTTGTTTGCCCACTGGCATGCAGGGCTTTGCCAGCATCTATTCAAGTGGTGAAATGCTCATGATCATGGTACACACTGCTGTCATCCATGCGTACACTGATGCACAAATGCAGATATACGCTGTCAAGCTGTTATTCACTGTCTCAGTTTCGATGCAGGTGTTTAGCACCCAGCAGTGGGCAACAATGATAGTTCACTCCTACCCGTTTTTTCCCTCTTTGGAAACCTTCCTAGACAGTATTGGTGCCAGGCATAATGAGCCAAGCCTGCAGCAGATTTTGACAACAGCCCCTGCTTTCCCCATGACACAGGAAATGATTGCCCTTGATGAGTATGTGCGCTTTGTGTGCGACGGCTACCAGCATGATTCTGTGCCAGTGCCAAGAGCAGCGACAGGCACCCTTTCTTGCTTCAGTCAACCAGCATCAGCTGGCTCTTCATCAATTGCCAAACCATCAGCCAGCTTGCGTGACATGATGTTGTACTGATGTTGGGCGAGGGTAGAGTATGCAACAGGAGACTCTTCAGCAACATGCGTCAGCACCCACAACATTCCTCTTGATTTGCCTCAGCCCGAAGTACTACAACTATTCTTTTTCAGCATAATGTGATTCTTTCTGTTGCCTGCTTGAAATTTTTGCTGCTTTGCAGCATGCACTTCTTTTTGCAGTGCACTTGCGATACACAAAGCCCGCATGTCTATCAAGCTAAATCAGACAAGCTTGTACAACCATTGATTGTATCATAGTAGTATATGCACCTGGGCAGCCCAGTATAATACTTGGCTTCTCATTAAATTGACACTGAAAGGCGTAGTTTTTTTTTTTTTTTTTTTCTAGTATATGCTGAGGCATATGTATGATGACGAATTGCTTTTCATGCCATGGCATCATAATGGTACCATAAGCCATCAGGAATTCCTTCGAAGCTGTAACAGGTGTAGAAAAAGGAAAGCCTGACTTGCTGTGTGCAGTAGCCACAGAGCCATGCACCTGCACGTATAGCGTGAGTGTGTAACATACAAAGATAGCGGCAAGATTATAAGGTTAGCACATCATACGATGTTGTGCATGCACGTGGTGTCGTAGCGCATCAAAACAATATATGCATCTAGGCACAGCACTGGCATCCAGGGTTTAGTCATGACTGATCAGCTAAGAATGCCGTACCACAAAACTAGGATTGAGGCGATTGTTGGTGTAATCCCTGAACCTTGCAAGATTTATTACCATCAACCTCGACAAATCTGCCAACTGGGGAGGGTCAAGCATCGCCTGCAGGGCCTTCTCAGCAATTTGACAAGCTCATGACCGTAGACTCTGAGAAAGCAAACAAAACTCTAACTTGCTGCGCACAGTAGCCACAGAGCAATCTTCATGCCTGTACAGCTTTAATGTGTAGTATATAAACATAGAAGATAGCTTACAAGCTTTGGCTAGCATGACACAAAGAAAAGGAGAAGATGCATGACGTGTTGCATGCATGTGGTTTCGGAGCGCGTAGCGAAACGAAAAGCATGCCATTTCCACTGATCTCATCGATACGTTTGTACGAACGAGATGGGGTCACAATCGGGCAGACATAAAATCACTTGTAGCTCTGTGCTTGTGGTGTTCTGCGTGGCAGCTTTACAGCAGGCGACTGGGGAAACGCAATGTGCATGGGACACTCAGTCACAAGAATCCGGCATGAATACACGTCGGGTGATAGACATAAGCGTTACCATTCAAACTGAGTTACCCGTATGGGAAAAGCCAGATGGTCTTGGAGCCCACAGGGAGCTGGTTGAAAGACAAGACCAAGGAGGCGTAGCATTTGTGTCCAAGTTGACCATGGTGGTGCATACTGGCACACACTTTGATGCTCCTAGCCACTTCTTGCAAGAGGCTTTTGACTCAGGCCTTGGCATAGAAGCGATCCAGCTCTCCATCATGAATGGTGCCGTATAATGGCGTACTCACTTGTCCCTGGGTGTCCTGGGTGTGATGCATGCAGTCAAATTGCATGCTGCGCCTTGCAGGTCCTGCTGTGGTCGTAGACATACCTCACAACACCAACATCACAGGTGAGTCTGGCATGATGAGCATCCTGCCGCCCTAAGAAGCAATCATGTGAAACAGTGCTGATCACCGCTCTACATTCTATGCAGGAGCTCTGTTAAAGACCCTTCCCATCCCACCTGGCGCAGAGAGAGTCCTCTTCAAGACCATCAGCTCAGCCAGGTACCATACACATCAGCACTGCCTAACATTACCCCATTACTTGCAACAGACTGGCCGGTGCTGAATTGCCGCAACATCTGTGGAAGTGTCGTCTCATTGTGCTGATTCACTGCTGCTGTAGCCACAAAGCTCTCCTTTGCAGCTTTCACTCAATGCATTCATATCACTAGCAAACAGCATCAAAGGTTTTCCAGGTTCTGACATTGCTGTTGTTACAGGAGACTCATGTACCAGACAGCCTTTGAGTCAAACTACACTGCCCTGACAGAGGATGGTGCTGACTGGGTGGTGGCTGCTGGCATCAAGTTTGTGGGCATTGACTATATGTCTATTGCAACCTATGAGGAGCTGGCACCTGCACACCAGAGCCTCATGAGAGCAGTCAGCCCCTCCTGTGCTTCATATCATGCAGTTCACCATAATGGGTTTCATGCATGTCAGTGTTGTAGTCTGTTACGTATGAGCTGTCCAGGTGCATGTCAAGTAGTGCATTACAGGACAGCGTGAACCCCAGTCATTGTGACATAGCATTGGTACATGTTGCATGCATCTGCGGTATGCACGAGGAGTCATAAGCTAACCAACCATGTGCAGTGCACTGTCCTGCCCATTCGGTAATGCATGTCCGTGTGGAGCTGTGGGATGACTCATTGCACAGTCAGCTAGTCTCGGTCTGCATTCACCAGTGCCTTCACCATGTTATTTGTCTGCTGGTGCAGGGAGTTGTGCCTGCAGAGGGACTGGATCTGTCACATGTGGAGCCTGGCCTGTATGATGTCCACTGCCTACCTTTGAAGCTGGATGGCTCTGATGGTGCTCCTGGCAGATGTATACTGTTGTCCTGACCATCCATATCTGTACTCAAGCATTGAATGGAATTTCCAAGGTTGTGTGTACAGTCAGTGTAGTGCAGTGACATGTCACATGTTGTCAGGTTTCATGCAATGTTCTCCTCCCAGGCATGTTTTTGGTTTTCAAAGGCCTTTTTTTGGTTTTTCCAAGGCGTTGCCTGTTGGATTCCGTGTTGAGGTTCACGTTCCATGAACAGCTTGGTACTTTCATTCAATCAGGAACGTTGCCAGAGTTGAATCATGGCTCCAGTGTGCAGAACCCATCACAGCAGCAGTAACCTGGGCTGTCAAGGCTGTTGCAATTGTTCAAAACAGTCAGTAAATGCAAGTTGCACCTTCAGCATCAAAGTACAAGCAAGCAGAAGCTAAGCAAATGCCATCTTTACATGTATCGAAATGTCAGCTCAAGCAAAAGGTGCTATCTAGAAGCAACGCTTTGCATGCTTCAAGTTCTGTCTACCGCTTAGTAATACTTTGATTGTATCCTGTCTGAAAGTTGAAAAGTTGCTCTCAACATGCACAGGCTAGTGCTGCTGTTAATGAGTACTATTGACAAGATTGTGATTAATACTTGGTCAAGAGTTGCCGAATGCGGATTTCTCTTGACTGTGACGGTACAATAGGGACAGAGACATGAGGCACACACAGCAGGCGATGGCATTCCTTGCAAGTCGATGAAGGAGTAGCACAAAGAGCTTACAGAAGGCTTGGCACCTAGCAGAGTAGCAAAGTCACGCAGCAATTGCTGAACAATGCCCAGGTCATGCTGTAAACCAGACCAAACAACACCAGGCAGATATGAATGTCACCACACTAGCTATTGTCACCAACACAGGAGTCGCAACAAGCTGCACAAGCAGTCATGATGACAAAGCTGCAGCATGTAGCCAATTGTGTGCCTCATGAAGCACCAGGCTGGACACCTACAGAATCTAAACGACTTACTGGAAAAAGAATAATGCCTGAGCAGGCAACAAGAACAGAAGCACAGCCTAGTAGGTACGAGCAAAAGGTGGCACGTGCTTCATCTCTTTGTCCAGAGGCTGGTCATGTACAGGTCTGTACTCAATGCTGACTTTGTCCTTGCCATCCTTGAGGTGGTCAAAGTAAGCAACAGTGTGCTTCATCCAGTTCTCGTCATCACGCTTGGTGAAATCCTCACGTGCATGCGCTCCTCGGCTCTCCTACAGCACAAGCAATTAGAGTTAGCATGGACGCACTGTTCACACACTGTCTGTCTCGTCTGTTACACACACACACACACACACACACACACACATGCGTGCGCGCACTCTCACTAGGCAAACTCGGGTGACAGCTGGACAAACAGAAGTATGGAAGCCTTGAGCTCTGCCTTTTGTGCAACGTCGCAAAGAGGAACAAAGGAATACAATGGGAAGCACACAGTGTGTATGATCCCTCCTTGCAATATCATGATGTAGTTTTGTGTGGTTTACGCCATTTGGCCATATCATGCAGCACCATATAAATCCCTCACGCTTTCTGGGAATGTCATAGCAGGCAGTCAGGTTGAGTACAAGCAACAGCGAACAACAACGGCGAGGCACTAGTTTGTACAGGTAAGAGGTCAGCAAACCAGCAGTCAGGGATACCTTGCGGGCCTCAGCAGAGTGCATGGTCACGGCAGCGTTGGTCAGCAGGTTCTCCAGCTCTAGAGTTTCACACAGGTCAGTGTTCCACACCATGCTGCGGTCCTGGATGCCCACATCCTCAAAGGAGGCCACACACTCATCAATGTCCTTGCATCCATTCTCCAGAGTCTCTTGGGTCCTGAACACGGCTGCGTCATTCTGCAGGTCCAACATGGCATAGTGAGTTGAAGAGCCTGGCTTCAGCACTGGCAGGCTTGCAGCCATGTGAGCAGTGAGGGAGACACAGATGCTGAGCAAGCTGCACTCTTTGGCAAATGCTCTTTGCCCTGATTGCAGAGCTTCTGCGAGAATCATGAGTGTGTGGTACGTGCAGCGAAGCTCTGCGATGCAGCAGAGGCTAGAAACACGAGGACAGCCCAAAGGCCTTCTCTCTGTGATGTGTGTGCAGCCAATCTGTATGATGTAGCAAAGACTTAGTGACTGTCAACATGGGATTGCCCAGTTGAGCTGGGCTCTATGATGTGTGCAGCCAAGCTCTATGATGCAGTGAAGGCTTTGTGGCTAGCAACATGAGAACGGCCCAGTTGAGCTGTGCTCTATGGCATGTGCAGCCAAGGTCTACAATGCAGTGAAGGCTTTGTGACCACCAACATAAGGACAGCCAAAGCTCCGGCTGCCTTGAACAATTTTTGTAGCAGCGCTTCACCAATTGAGCGATGCACGAAGCTGTAAAGCATGACAGGTGCAGATGCATGAGGCACATCTGGTGAGAAGCAGGCTGCCAGGTGTGGTGCTGACCTGCATGATGCGCTGCATGTTGCGCCTGATTTCAGCGGTGTGGAGGTTGCCCTTGGAGTTGCGCATCATGTCCAGCCGCTGAATGGTGTGCTCACCAGCGTCCTTAGGCAGATCCTTGTGAGGCTTGTTGGGCTGCACTTGCTCAGCTGCATAACACAGCAAACACAGTTCAGTCAGCAGACTTGGGTAAATTCTTGTGAGGCTTGTTGGGCTGCACTTGCTCAGCTGCATGACACAGCAAATGCAGTTCAGATTGCACCTGTTGATTATGAGAAACTGATAGCAACAAAGATTCACCCTTTGTAAAAGAGTCCATACTGAGATGGATTTTCAGCAGCTTTTGAACGGCAACGATGCAGTTGTGCGACGCCTGCCAATGTTTGCAAAGAGATCTCGCACAAAAGCAATTGACCACAGCAAGACAGATGTATGGACAGATAAAGCAAAATCCACACCAGCTGACGCCATGAGGGTTGTATTCTGAGTTACTTGCTTAGGCCAATAGGTGACATCAGCAGGACTGGCCCCGCCATCTGCTGCTAGCACCACTGTACATATGCTTCTTGCAACACCCACAGTATACATGCTTGCCAGGAACACAGGTGAACTCAGGTGAAAGTCATAAACATGGGTGAAAGTTGCAAAGGCATACCAACTGTGAAGACATGTGAAAGCCATTAATATGGGTGAAAGTTGCAAAGGCGTACCAACTGTGAACACAGGTGAAAGCCATTCACATGGGTGAAAGTTGCAAAGGCGTACCAACTGTGTTGGCACAGGCGCGGCCAAAGACGACAATGTCCAGAAGGGAGTTGGCTCCTAGCCTGTTGGCTCCATGCACAGAGGCAGAGGCAGCCTCTCCACAGGCCAACAGGCCCGGCACCACCTTGTTGGGGTCCTCCTTGGTGGGCTTCACCACCTGACCCTTGTAGTTGGTAGGGATACCCCCCATGTTGTAGTGCACTGTTGGCAGCACTGGGATGGGCTCCTGAAAAGAAAAGAAACGCTTTTCAGCGATCATAACGGGAGCCTCCTAAGACGGCAGCCCGGAGCTATGACCATAGGCCATAGCCCTAAGGGGGATGGGCTCCTTTGTGCATACTCAGCATGTCAGTGTCGCAGTAGCCAAATCTAAGTCCGGCCTATGATGCAGTGCATCAACATTGCCTGCCAATAGTCCCAAGCCATCTGCGCTCACATTAGCACAGGCCAACCACAAGCTTGCTGTGCAAAGCATGCAGAACCACAGAGGCATAATGCACATGACTGCTGTTTCCTCCTCTGCCCCAGTCAACCAGCAAAGCACACACACACACACACGCACAGAAAGCACACACACACACACAAAGCAGAAGCAGTCGCAGGATGCATGACACGCATTGCATATTGTCGCAGTTGAACACATCTCACACAGAGTGACAGAATCTAGTCACCTTGGTGACGTCCACTCCAGCAAAGATGGCTGCTGTCTCACTGATGCCAGGCAGGCGCTCAGCCAGAAGCTCAGGGGGCAGGTGGTTCAGGTGCAGGTGGATGTGGTCCTTCTCAGGGCCGCAACCTCTTCCTTCCCTGATCTCCATGGTCATAGAGCGAGAGACCACATCCCGGGACGCCAGGTCCTTGGCTGTAGGTGCATACCTCTCCATGAAGCGCTCGCCCTCTGAGTTTCTGAGGATGCCGCCCTCTCCTCTTGAGCCCTCTGTAATGAGGCAGCCAGCTCCATAGATACCTACATAGCAAATGCAAGCTTTCAGCGCCTTGTCAACAGTATTGAATGGTGGCTTAGACTTCAGCTTTAGCTGAGCGTAAGCACAAAACATATCCCAACATGCACATACCAATGTATGTTCAACAGGCAAAATGATACACTGCTTGCCCAGCCATAGCGTTGTTTAGTAAGATATGTGTAAGTACGCCTGTCATTTGACATTCGCAACAGCACAAATGTGCCATAAAGCTTCAAAAGTGGTATATGCTGTCACAACTCACGTCAAAAAAAGGAATGCAAAGGCTATGCCTTTTGACACAAAAACCAGGAGCCTTGCAAGGCTGCAGTCTGAAGCTCACTACACATGCCTGCATAGAATCGGTTTTGCTGGCAATGTGCCTGCTGATTCAATCCCAAAACGTCTGTATTATTTCAGAACTGGAAATCACTGGAGTCACTGGAAATCTAAACTACAAACTCAGAAATGTTTGGAGACAGTGATAACGCATTGTGGAGATATCTGAGGACGACTTTAATAAAAGAATGAACATACAAGCAATTACCTGTGGGGTGGAACTGCACAAACTCCTGGTCCTGGAGGGGCAAGCCAGCACGGGCGGCCATAGCATTGCCATCCCCAGTACAGGTGTGTGCTGATGTAGCAGAGAAGTAGGCTCTGCCATAGCCGCCAGTGGCCAGAATGGTCTCATGGGCTCTGATTCTGTGAAGGGTGCCATCCTCCATGCAGAGGGCCATGATGCCTCTGCATGTGCCGTCTGAGTCCATGATCAGGTCCAGAGCAAAGTACTCCACTGCAGCACAGTGTAATGATGTGAGCAGCAGGTTTGATTGCATTGGTTGAGCGGTGAAGATGCAGGCTGATGTGCATCTCGTGTACATTCACAGAGCTGACGCAGTGAAGCTGGGCTGTATCTAGGGCAAGCTGCCACAGGAACAGGCAGGCAGCATGGTCAACACCAAAACAGAATGTGCATTGCAAATGATGCATGCATCAATGAAGGAAAGCATGGCCCAAGTGCTGGAACATCATGTGAATAGCAACATGAGATGATCGCCAAAGCATGTGGGAACAACTGTGCACACTGAAACCAGCTGTGATGATGCTGTTGATGTATGCACTTGCTTGTATATACATGTATATATGCGCATTGGCCAATGCTCACCAAAAAAATTGAACATCATGCTGCATAGCCTGGCCGTATAGGGTATGCAACATAGCATGTCCAGTTCTGTCTGCTGCACAGGCACATCTGTATGCCTGTCCTCCCTTGCCAAAGTCTAAACTCTGACCACCAAAGGCACGCTGATAGATCTTGCCCTCATCTGTCCTAGAGAAGGGCAGTCCATAATTTTCTAGCTCCACGACGGCCTTTGGTGCTTCTCTACACATGTACTGGATGGCGTCCTGATCCCCAAGCCAGTCACTGCCTTTGATGGTGTCATAGGCATGCCACCGCCAGTCATCCTTTGACATGTTGCCAAGGGCTGCATTGATACCTCCTTGAGCAGCAACAGTGTGGGACCTTGTTGGGAAAAGCTTTGTGACACACCTGCAGCATCACAACAGGTTTCATTCGGAAAGTGTGAGAGAGGATGTACTGCAGTACACTCGTGGCGACCCGGCTGCATACTTTGTGTAGGTATTTATTACGAAACTACACGTCAGGTACCAAAACTTCATCAAGTGGTAACTCACGCTGTGTTCAAGCCACTCTCGGAAAGTCCAACAGCAGCACGAAGGCCAGCACCTCCTGCTCCCACTACAATTGCATCGTAGGTGTGATCGATGATCGGGTATGCCTGTCCCGAGGTTCCAAAAGTTCTTGATGACTGTGCATGCGATTTAGACACACTCTGCAGCAAAGACCGGCAAGCCTGCGATGCACTCTTCCTCCACATAGCGCCTGATGCGCAAGTCAGGTGATGTGGGTGCAATCTACCTGCCTGCTTAAGCTTGCTGTCGTTGAACCGGTTGACCTGTCACGGTTCGCTAGACGTGGACCCCAGTAAGCTTATTAAGGCATTATTGCTGTGATGACTAACGACGAAATGGCAGGGTTACAACTAACCCTGACATATTGTCCTGCTATTTCGCCTTCAAATTGACCGCGGCTGGGGTCCATATCGGTGAGCATGAGGTGTAGCATCGATACTGCTGTCACATTCTGCACATGGCGGGTACCGTACTAACCATAAGCGTCAGTATGACCTGTAAATAGCAGCGTTTTATCCACTTTGAGTCCATAAAGAAAGCCTGAGACAGAGGAAATTTTACATCTGAAGCATGACTGGTCTGGAATCGACAGCTTGGAATTGAGAGTATGGACTGTTTCAGCTGTACAAGGAACCATCAGCGCAGCTCGTGCACATCATGCGCATGCTGGGTATATATATGTACATTGGGCTGACGCCAAAGTTGTCCTCACAAGCATGAACACAGCCTTGCATGACTGCACACTGTATCTGGCACAATACCTCTATGATCCAGGCATTTCCCATGCATGATTGGTAACGTGTATCTACTCATCCAAATTTATCAAGGAAGCATGAACACATTCATGCATGAATGCTTTCACGTGAAAGTTTTTAAAGGCCCAGCAGACGACTGTTGATAGACAATCCTGTCGTGGTTTTGGTTTCAGGGCGCTTACGATACTTGTGCACTTGCAGAGGTTCCTCGCATCGCCAATCGCACCGCTTTGAAAGCGTTCGAACCCAGTGTTGGTCTAGGCTCCAAGTCTACTGGTTTCATGCATGCTTGTCTTACGACGTCGCAGGTTCATTCTATAGGACGAGAGCTTGCAACAAAAGCCGCCTTCAACGTTTCAGATACTGACTCGTATCTTTCCAGCCAATTGTCCCGTCTGCGACCCTTGAGTCGTCGGCCCAGCCGCTCTATTGCAGCACGACACAGAAGTGAGTGTGCAGCAACTCGCGCGTCAATGCTGACATCTGAGGCGCAACAAGCGACACATGCTTCGCCAGCAAACGGTTCGTTGAAGGAACGCACTTTTGATCTCAGCGACTGGTCCCAGAGGTGAACCTGTCAGGCTTTCTGGTATTGGATGAGCTCAGTCACCTGCAGTATAAGTACAGCAGTTCTGCCTCACTGCCTTCGGAGCTCTTGTGATCGCTGAGCATTCGAAGATGCACCTGATGAGCTGCTAGGATCTTTTTGAAGATGGTTCTTAGACGTGCAGGAATTGGGCGACTGGCCACATCAACCACAAGGAGCATGTGGATGGCTATTGGATAGATGTACAAGGCACTATACCTCCAGAGCTTACTGGCACCTACTATCGGTACAATGCAACATAACCCAGTGCTCTCATGCACATAATCTTGTGCATGCCCACACCAACAGTGACAGTAGGACCTGTGCACTGCAGATATTGCCACGCATATGTATGAGCACAGTACTGTGTGCAATTAGCGTGATCCAAGCGCTGAACACCATAGCCTTTGCAAAATTGTGCCAAGCCTGCACCACCCAGTACAAAGCTTAGATGTCATTGACAGAACACCAATTTGTTCTCTGTATTGGTTGCAGGAACGGTCCCGGCACATACAAGCTGGGCAACCAGGAGCTTTCTCACCCATTTGATGGCCATGGTTTCATCATCAGCATTGCCATCAAGAATGGCAAAGCATATGCAAGGGCCCGCTTTGTGGAGACACCTGAGTAAGATCATCACTGCTTTATTGCTTGCCAGCTGACAGCTCTTGCAGAGCAATGTGCTTGCCTGCCCAATGCCATGCATATGACTTGCATCATGTCAGATGACAGTACAAACTGCTTTCCAGAGAGTAGATGTGTTTGTGTACATTCATAAGAAGCAAGCAACCAGGCAGCATCGTACACACTGCCTCTGTGCCAACTAGACAGTGCCATGTACACTGCCCGGGCTACCAAATCGCATGCGTCTTTCAGGCTGCATAGAATCAATTCATGCATCTATGTTCAGGTACAAGAGGGCTCTAGGCTGCCGCCTTGGGAGGCTCCCGATATAATTGCTCAAAAGCGCAAACTTTTCTTTTCTTCAGGTACAAGAGTGAGGTGTCGCAGCAGAAAATCCTCTTCCGAGGTTCTTTTGGCACTCAGCGTCCTGGTGGCGCCAGGCACAACGCATTTGACATCTTCATGAAGAATGCAGCCAACACTAGCATTGTTCTCTGGGGTGGTAGACTGCTTGCCCTGTTTGAGGCTGCACAGCCCATAGCTATGGACCCCAACACCCTCCAGACCCTGGGCCAGGACTTGCTTGGCGGCACTGTCAAGCCTGGAGCTTCCTTTCACTTTGGCAAGGTTGCCAATCGGCTGTCAGGTGAGCCTCCTGGCTGCCTGTCACTCCAGCGAGGCTGCTTTTTGTCATTGTTGGTTTGTTTTGGAGCATACAGCAAACCAATACAAGATCATGTCCCTTAGAAACACAGCTTCAAAGAGGTCAGTTGGTTCTTACTCTTGAGTTTTCAGTTTGGTCTGCATGCCTGGGCAGCCCAGTATAATACTTGGCTTCTCATTAACTTGACGCCAAAAGGCGTAGGCTTTTCTTTCCTTTTCTCTGCATGCATGCATTGTCTGACTACAGAGGGGTTGTTCAGAGCTTTGGGGATTGAGGGGCGCAAGCATGGGGGTGAGTCCAAGCTAGGGGGCGAGGCTGTGACTGCACACCCCAGATATGACCCAGACACGGGTAGGCTTGTAGTCAACACTTGCAACATGCTTGCTGTTTACCTGATACCTTTCTGACTCGCATGCTTTCACTCTGCATGAGCGTGCCCTTTCACTCTGCATGAGCATGCCCTTACATGATGCAGAGAAAGTGTGCATGTGCATCTGTTGCATCAGAAGTATGATTTGTTTGCAGTGTGCCTGTTATCTGAACAGGGTTACATAGGCCTCTGGAATCGTCGCATTTTTGGATTCATCATGGCCTCTTTAAGCATAATGAACTGTGCGCACATTGCACGCACCGTGAATCGTGCGCTGATTTCCTGCTTAATGAATCGTGCGCACATTGCATGCATGCCAGAAGCAGCTTTCGCTCAAGGGCCAGTGGACCTCAAACAGCAGCTGATTTGTCTCATTCTTAGACGCTGATTTGCCTGAATAGTGAGAGTGGCTGTTGCTGGGCAGGCAGGCTGGTGTTCTTCAAGTTTCAGATCAGGCTGTCCTTGAATCCCTTGAGAGATGGGCCTGCCCTGCTATCTGGCAAGAAGCTGCCCTTGAAGACTGTGATCACCTTTTTTGAGCTTGACAAGGTTAGTGCGCACCGACCAAAAATGAATAATTCATCGCTGTTGATCATTTCCTTGATGTCTCCTCTCCACTGCCTAAGCTACCTGATGGACCATCTGATCAAACTGTGACCTCTACAGATGTGTTTCCTGGCACAACTTTCTACATCTTGGTGCAAAAGATTCCCTGCTACATCACTGGCTGATGTGAATGCTGTGAAAGCTGTACTTGGCATCTTTCAAAATAACTGCTGTATCACAATGCATTGATGTTGAAGCGGGCTGCAAGTGTCTGCAGGGCATGCAGTCTCTCTAGCCTCGCATCATTTCATCATCCTGTCTAATTGGTAAGTGCACACTTCTATGAGGCACAGCGTTCAAGCGCAGTCTGCAAGCTAATTACCCAACTTCGACCTACAGATTTCACCCCGGATCCCCCCCCCCCCCCTCACCCCCATTTCCCCCAGCAAGATCTCCCTAACATGCCTCACATCCGGATCCTCTGATCTGCTCTGTCATCTGTCGCACTAGCAGCACTGCAAAGCAGTACCGAAGCATTTCTATCTCCTACTACAGGATGGAAACGAGGTCTGTAGGCTAGAGCACCAAACTCCCGGCTACACCTTCTTGCATGACTTCGCCCTGACCCCTACCCACTACATCATGATCCAGAACCCTGTCAAGCTGGACCCTGCACCCTTCCTGCTGGGCAAAGTCAGCGCTGCAGCGTCAGTCAAATGGATAGACAACAAAGCTGCTGAGGTGCATCTGCTCAGACGCCTCATAGTTGAAGCTGATGCTGCTTCTCAGCAGCAGCAGCAGCAGCAGCAGAGCGCAGCTCACAGCAGCAATGGTGGCAGTGATGAGTATGATGGGCACGCTGCTGGTGTGAGTACAAGTGGGACTGGTGTTACTGTTACTGTTACTAGCAACACCAGTGACGGGGCTGTAGATGGAGATAGGGCTCCTGAGACTTCTGGGTTGCCCAGCAAACAGCTTCAAGAAGTACCCAAACCGGGCCTTCTAGGACTGGGAAGTCCCAGTCAACATAGTCAGCAAGCAGCTTCAAGGCTGTTTCATCAGTCAGGTCATCGAGTTTGTGAGGTGAGTGCGCTGCAGTGCTGTTCTTCTCCTGTGCAGAGTTGCTGTTCTTCTGCAGTGACAACACTGGGGTCCAATAATGACTCATGCTTCAGCATTACATCAGCATCACATTGTAAGGTCTATGCATGTTGTGTACATTTTCAAATGCAGTTTCAGCCATCCTACTAATGCATGTTTCAAGGGCATGTCAGTCACTTTGCACATGTGTCTCACCCAAATTGCATCCAAACCTTTCATTGACAGTTGGCACAATACGTCAAATGGCTGAAAGGCTAAGGGAAGCTTGGGCCCAATTTGGGATCATATCAAGCTTCTCTACATTGCACGACTAATGGCGTCGTGTTTTCTTTCCTTTCTTGGCATAATACATGTAGAACAGCCACCAGGTGATGATTGGCAAGGCGATGCGTCTGTGTTTCTGTGCAGGTTGAACCTGGATTTGTGTTTCATCAGGGGAACTCTTACTATGACCCAGACACCAACTGCATGGTCATCATCTGTGTACGTTATGACGAGTTCCCAGATTTCAGTGCGCAAGCAGGAGGACAGGGAAGGTCATATATGGTAAGACAGTTGTGATTTGTCATTTGCTGTAGGACCTGTGTGGTTGGTCATGTGTGGTTGGTCCTTTACGAACAGCATTGGTGCAAGTCACACCCTCACACTGTTGTACTAGTAGGCCTCACAGGGACAAAGCAGGCTGCTCTGGAGAGACAAGACTCTTCCTGCACTTACCTAGCTCATCATGAGCTGGAAAGCACCACAACTATTTGTTATCACTGTTTGTGCATCAAGGCATGCATGGCTGATGAGGTTTTGCAATGATCATCCTGAATGTCATGACATGGGCTTTCCTCAGTCCTGCAAGGCTTACAGCCCAAGTCTCATCATAGCATGCATGCTTGTGAAGTTTGCTTGCTGATGTCTGTGTGTGTCTGTCCGTGTGTACAGGAGGTAGACATGGCTAAGCAACCTGTTGCACAGCTCTGGCGGTATGACATCAACATGACTGATGGAACCCATCAGCAGCAATGCCTCTGCAGGCGTGCCTTTGAATTCCCCTCAGTGCACCCAGCATATGCAGGTGACATGCATGTGATAACATGTGCTGCATATGCACCTGACTGAAACATCTCTGCTGTTTTTGGCACAGAGATGACCTGCATAGACCCTTCACCTGCTTGCACTGCAACGGCTCTAATTCTGCATACTGTTGCACTGTTGCAAAGGATGGTGAGTGATGCGGCAGCAGCATGTTAGCCCTGGTGGTGGTGAGCACCCAGGGATCTGATGTCATTCAGATCTGCAAGAAAATGTATTCTGCTTGACAACCTTTGCTGCCCTAGCATATGCCAGTGCTGCGCTGTCCTATCAACTTGATGTTGATGCAGCTGCTGTGAGCACTTCTGTGACTATTACATGTTGGTGTTGTCGTTGTTGTTGTGAAACTCCTGTTACATGAATAATCCACAGACCCTACAATACATGCAGCACACCCTGACACACTTACAATGCGCAAGATGGGTCACTTATGACTGTGCTGCTTGTACTGATACACTCTTGCCTGTGGCAACTGCAGGAAGGAAGGCGCGCTACATCTACGGTGGTGCTGCTCTGCACCCAACACAGAACATGCCTGTGCAGTCGGTAGCTCGATATGATCTACAAACTGGTCACATGCAGCTGTGGTCAAGGGGCAGCCACTACTTCATGGGGGAGCCCCAGTTCATCCCCCGTAACAAATCTGATGACCCTGGCTTGAACCCACATGAGCAGAGGCGTACATCACATGCGGGATCACATGTGGATGATCCAGCTGATCAGCCTTCCAGCACCTCTGCTTCGTCTTCTGGGAGTTGCGATGGCATTCCAGCAGGCATTCAGGAAGATGACGGATGGATCTTGTCTGTGGGGTTTGATGCAAAGCTGCAGCGCAGTGAATTGGTGCTTTTGGATGCTGCTGACATTGAGGCAGGGCCAATTGCTGTGCTGCCCCTTGCTAGTCCTGTGGGATATGGCATCCATGGCACATGGGTGCCTGCCTACTATGGGCCGTGATCTGCAATGCTGCTTTGGATCAAGCGACTGATCATGGACTTCCATATGTCTTATGGTTCGGCGTCAGTAATGCCATGCACTTTGTTGCAATTTCTCACAAGTTGACTTCCTAAAACTAGCATGTTTTTATGTTGCTCGTACCCCATGACGGTATCTTGTTTTGTAGTTGTGCTTAAGTGCAGAAGTCCAGTTCTAGATGCATAGCTGTGCTGTTGTGGTGGGTAATCAGTAGGTGTGGGCATTTGGTAGATGACCTGTGTACAATTATATCTGAGATGTACTGTCAGTCTCAATTGCTGTTCTCACACTTTCGAGCTTAGTGCCTAGCTTCGTGTGGTCCTGAGTTTAGCCTACTTTGTGCAAGGCTTGAGCCTGCAGGCCAATATGCTGGCACAGCACCTGCTGCATTCTATGTGACCTCAAGGACTGCAATGTAGCAAATGAACCTGCAAACCTGACTTATTGCCTTCTTCCAGTGCCGCAGCTGTACATTGCAAGACTAGCGTTTCCAAAGACCTCAGCTGCAGATGCTGGAGAACGTCCTGCATGAATTGCTGGGATTGCTGCTGCTGTGTCTGCTGTTATGCTTATTGAGGTATAGTGCACATATATAATGTACACCTTTGTAGTCGGCGGGCTTGCTTAATATGACCATATGTTACACCATGATGGTGTGTGTTCTGTTTTGCTAGTGATGACAGCTTTACTAGGAGCGTATCTAATCGCAGTGTGAAAGGCACATATGTACAAATTCACAGGCAGCTAGCTAAGGAGCGTGGCCTAATGCAATCTTACGAATTACCTGATTTGTAACCTGTTCATGCATGTTGTGACTGGATGTTGGTAAGTGCTCACAGTTTTAACAATGCTGCTGCTGCTACCATTCAAGTTTGGGAGTGGTCCCGCCCAACGTGCCAGATTGAACTGTCCTGTGCAAATTAGCAGAGCCATACATGCTTCCCTGCTGCAGAGGGCATATCTACACTCGTGAGCGAGGGAGGGTGACACTGTTTGAAAGGTTTACGCGACTGCTGCTTAATAGACTTCTTCGACGCTGTGTCGCTGAGTCACTGAAGTTACCGTCAAGAACGTACGCCCACTTGTGCCTCGCCCTGCACAGGCGTCATGTCACCCGTTGAAAGTCCATATCAGCCCTGTTGTGCGGCCGCTTGCCGCTAGAAACGCTGCCAAGCAGCTGTCTGCCAGACATCCACAATGCCAGCACTAAAAATCTATGGCAGACGATGGCACATGGCCACCGACATGATGCCGATACCTGCATTGTTTGCAATAGTCATACATACAATCTGGATCATTATCTTTGGGCCGCTGGTCGGGGCGTACCATGTGTTCTCGCCTGATCGCAAGTGCCGCACGACGGGCCGCGAATATCAAGCTATCTGTGGCGGGTTTCTGGCCATCTATGCCGTATCTTGGATCTTTGAAGTGGCCTTGTTTTACGTTGGCTGTCGAGGTACTGTAGAGCTACGTTGAAAGCTGCAGTTCTGCTTGCAGAAAGCAGTTTGGCACTAGACGCAGGCTGATCTGCATCAAACGTGCTTGCTTTGCAGGTACACCACTGGAAGTACAGAAGAGGAAAGCATGCGTTCCACTCCTGTATGTCATGACCTTCCTGTGGGTAACACAGCTTGCGTTTGCAAGTAAGTATTTTCAGCCGCTCACATGCTGCACAGCCACTTTCAGGACAGTGGACAATGTGATGCACAATTCTTTTCTTGCCACAAGTGTTGTTGTGGGTTCTGTGCATCTTGCCTCCTGCTTTACTGCCTTAAAATTGTGCGTCATCAGTTGCATGTACTCAACCACCTTTTTGCTACGCAGTCTATGGGACAGCTATTGTGCACAACAAGTATCCTGGTTGCTGGACTGGGTCTGAGGGCCGCGCAGTGGTGCACATTGCACAGTCAATGACCTACTCAACATGGGCATTCACAGCCCTTCTCATGTAAGCACCCGCATTGTCAGCGCAGGGTCTCACAATAGACCTATTTTCCACCTTGGATTGTCTTGATCAAGCAGATGCTCCTACCCGAACCTGCCCATCTGGCCAGCTGCTACTGCAGACGTTGATCTTTGTACTGACTGCAAGATCTGCTTTGTATTCGGCTGGAGTGTGTGCGTGCAATCTTGCCTCCTTGGACTCTATATGCTCTGTCAGATTTCAGAGATGAGCTGCTCGCACGCCTCAGCCTTTGCTCAAGTTTGACCAGCCTGGACATTGCCTCGCCAATGCGTCTTCACACTCCATTTTGCATGCTCTGCAGTGTCGCTGTCTTCAGCATCTACAACGCCTTTCCAGAGCACAGCAAGCAGGAGAACTGGGAGAAACGCTGCTTGTGTGTGTCGTGGCTATGCGGATGTGCCCAGGATGTGAAACAAGATGTGGACGGAAGGTACAGTTGTGCAACAAGTTCTGAATTGCTCATGCTGACGCCACACAGGAAAGAACAGCTGCTATTCAGTGTGATGCAGAGCAGCACAGCACAGCAATGCATGGCTGTATGCACTGCAATTGTTCCTGTCACTCAGGGGTCAGCACTGCCATGCGGCATTGCTTAAGGCAGCACATCACAATGCACCATTTACCTTTCAGCATGATCCAAAGCGTAGACATATACGCCTCACCATGCAGCACATTACAAGATAGCGTGCCTGCCGTTTTTTAGCATCACACAGCACACTGAAACAATGGCTCTGTCACAGAACAATGTCACCTGTGTTCGCTACTTATTGTGGCTGCTTACCTTCAGCAATCTGCAAACCTGTTTGGGGCTTTCTACCAGTCTGAACAGCAGGCTGTGTAATATCTGAGCAGCCACACCTGCAGCTATCCTTGCAGGTCAGCAAAAGCTGAGACGTATCCTTGTGTTGTGTGCTGTGCTGTCTGAATGTGCTGCAGGTTCAACAGTTCCCTTTGCCTATCAGCGGCAGTTGCTTTGCCTTCAGCTGCCCCAACATTAGCCTTGCTGGCACTGACACCTTCCTTTGTGCCTTCAGGGGAGCTCCCCTACCCAGCATAGCTCAGTGGATTTCAGGGCTGTTTGGCAATGTGGACTTAGCTCCATCTGACATTACAGCCGCCTTGGTGTTAGCAGCAGCAGCGCAACGCCGGCGGCGCAAGAATCGCATCAAGAAGGCGCTCAATCCCATCATGAAAGCAGCATCAAATGCTGCTACATCCAACACCACAGACCAAGTGTCAGATCTGGATACAGCAAGCGTGGATGAACGTGAGTGGCTGTTGGCAGTACCTGCATGCTGTTTACATGCTTGCTTTTCAGTGTGGCTGGCAGTTGGCAGTACTCGCATGCTGTTTGCATTCTTGGTTTCCAATATGGGCCGTGTTTTGGCTTTCTGTGGCTGCATCTGTCATCATAGTGCCGCACACAATGCAAGCAGTAATCCAATACTTCACTTTGTGTTGCCAATGCAGTGACCGTGATAGCATATTATCAGGACGCCCATGTTTGCCTCCTCATGCAAAGCTTAACAGCTTCCCTCATGTTATACGCTGAATGTCATGCAACACTGGTGCCTCCCAGCACTGCTTGAAGCATGCAAGTGTTGTCAAGCACTGAGCTGCCACACACATTGATGTTGACGATGGTCCTTTTTGATGCAGGGAGCAATCTGGAAGACGATGATGATGACAAGAGCTTGCCCGACATTCCTGAAGGGGAAGAAGAAGATCTTGAGGCACCTCCAGCAAAGCGACATCAAAAGTCAGGCCAATTGAACCCAGAGACTAATGGCCATGCACCTGTTGCCATGCCAGACAACTATCCAGAGGAGTGGAAGAAGAAGTTCGCTGCGGGGTACCAGCAGACCGCCGAGAACATCGATCAGGTGGACACGCATAGCAGAGCAAATAATGGCAGGGCAACAACACCTCTTCCGGAACGTACTCAAGAGCGGCGGAGCAAGCAGGATACAGGCAACGCTTTGCCTCATGCAGACACCCATGCCAATGGCGGCGTTGCTGCTGAACATGTTACCGCCAATGAGGCCGCCGAAGATGCGCAGCTGCGAAAATTCTCAAAGGGCCTCAAGCGCACAGTCAATGCCAGTGGGTCAGGCTATGCCATTCTCGACGATGGCATTGAAAACGGGCAGCCAAACAGTCGCCGACGAACTAGCGACTCTGAGTGCTCTATAGTGACGCCTTTTGCCGCTGCTTTGCTCGAAAGAGCTCCGACTGTAGTTAGTCTCAGCCAGATCGACCCAGAGGTGCTAGCAGACGCCAGCGGCGTTCCAAGGCCTGTTGGCTTGGATGTTACAGATCTACCCAGCGGCTTTGAGAGGGCAGAGTCAGTGGCATCAGAGCATGATTACATGACCTTAGGGCCTGACGGCGTTCCCATAGCAGGGCTCTTGCAGGCAGGCATGAATGAGCCATCAGGTACTCTTGGAGCGCCCAGTGAGCTATCCTTGCAGCATACCACCTATAGTGGCAAGGTACGCAACCTACTGCTTGGACATTGCTCCTGTCATTCTGCCTGCTTGTTCTGCACTGGTAGTTGCTCTATCTGTGGCAATCTGCCTGTGGCTGCTGCTGCTGCTGAGCAAAGCAATATGCTAACATCATCTTTGTCATCATCACCACTGCCTACAAAAAGAGCATCTTTATTCTCCAATAGGCTGCAGGGCTTGCCTAGATATGTGCACAGGCAAGGTCAAGTTTCTGCTTGAAAAGCTGTCTCATCATGTGCAGCCTTTGCCTAGAGTAGTGAATCAGGATGCAATGTAAGTTGCCACGCTGTATCAGGACCTACAATATCAGACCTGACAGTTGATCAAACAAAAGCTGTACTGGAAGGCACATGGAAAAGAAGCTCTAGCCACCCGAGTCTCCTGAAACCTGACCTTACCAGCAACAAGCCTGTCCCCTGTGATTTCCTCTTGTGATCATACCGAGTGAATGCACATAGCAATGCTCAGCAGCTCAAGTCAAAGACCTGCATGTGTCTGTCCAAGTGCAGGCATGCCTTGCGCCCATACAGCAGAACAGACAGTCCAATGTTTTGGAACTCATCACTTTCCTTGTCATAGTCAAAAATTTCATGGATATTAACTCTTCATCATATTCATGCGTACTTCACCACACGACACAGCTGATGCAGCTGTACGCCATGCAAAGCCGGCGTTTGGCTGGCGTAGAGTTCTGAGGGTCTCTGACAGTCTGATGCTCATTCAAATACAGACAGTGTGCCTATCCGTTGGTACATTGACCCTTCCATGTTCTTGTTTCTGCAGATTGTGGATGATCACGGAGTGCCTCTGACAGACACAGCACACCCAGAGCTTGCCAACATTGGGGACTCAGATCTGATAGGACCTGACAGCAAACCAACAGACGACATGGGCCGAGCTGCCTCACTTGCTGTGCCCTTGGAGCGCCAGATCTCCTTCAAGTTTCCCACTGTCATCACCCCTTCTGAACAGGCAGAGGGCTTGAGGCATATAGATAATGGGGAGGAGGGCATGGAGCAGGTGCTGACTGCAAAGCAGGCTGCCAAGGCGTATGCTGGTGAGTCATTGCTTCTGCCAGAACAGGACCTCGTAGGGAAAGGTTGGACTCAGAATTGTAGGCACCTGTCCTTGGCAGAACAGAAATATGTGATGGAGTGAGTGCATGGATGAATGTATGAATGCAGAACGAAGGAGTGAGCAAGTAAGTGAGTGAGTGAGTGAGTGCGTGAGTGAATGAATCAATGACTGACTAAATCAGTCAATCGCTTTGGCAAGTGCTTGCTCCCAGTGATGCTGTCACAACTCAGGAAGTGGCCACAGCTGTGTAGTCTGGCTGCTATTTCTTGTGGTGCTTGGTGTACTGCTGACGCCCAGGCGTGCTGGCATGTGTGCTCAGATATGCTATGACACGTGATGTTGCCCTCGTTTGTTTAAGAGAGCAAATGAGGGCAACATCAGGCGTCATAGCAGATCTGAGTACAAATTCCAGCATTGCTCTCTTGAACACATCACTTGCAGCACATCACTTCTAGACCTGCCGATTTGGTACATAACTGCAACACCAACGTAGGCTTACCTCTGCAACCTGATCGTCTGTTGCGCTGCATGTGCGAACCTCCGCAACGAGACTGTCTGTTGCGCTGCGTGTGCGAACACTTTTGGCATCAAGCCATGAACAAGTTGCTGCTGACAAGTGTGGTTGACAAGGTCTTTTGAGATTTGAGACATATGAATGCTCTGTCTTTTGTGTGACAGGCAGCTTCAACGCTGTGGAGCTGGATGACCTGGAGGTGGCGACGCATTACGTAAAGTACGCAGTGGCAGCCTATGCTATCATACCTGTCACCGACCACCCTGAGAAGAAGTAGGGTTCCCTCACAACAGTTCGTGCTTGCTAGTCAGACATGTTTGCATTCAGCATGCAGCTCCCTTGCTGAGGCATTTGTCTCCAGGTTGCAATGTTTGTGGTTATGCTGACGGGGGGGGGGGATTGGTGTACGGCATTGGAGGAGGAACAGTATTGTCAGGTGTTTGGCATTTATTAATGTATGGTACGGGTGGACTGAAGTATATTGTTGGTTGGTGTACTGTATTGGTTTATCGGTGTTAGGGATTGGTTGGTGTACGGCATTGTTTGATGTTTGGTACTGTTTGATGTTTGCTATTGGTTGGTTGATGTATGGTATTGCTCTCTGTACAGGATTGGTCGGTGTACCTTGATCAGGCGCCAGGGCAGCGTCCATGGTGAAGAGCTGCATGCGCTTGTGCATGACTTGCAGCAGCAGGCGGTCAGCCAGGCAGGCACATGCCAGAGTGCGCTCGTTGGCTACCAGCCCCACACCCTCTGTCACGTCCCTCAAAGTGCTGCCTGCACACAAACATTCCACAGAATGTCTCGTAACTGTCCTTTCTTTCCTCCAACATCCTGTTACCCATGTGAGTGGAGCACCAAAATCGTTAACGGCCAAGATCATCACAACCTTTCTTTTTCTTTTACTGAACGTGACGCTGTTTTTGACGCTTGGCAGCACCTGCCTTGCATGGTCTCGCCTATAACACTGTGCTGAAGTGTTAGCGCATGCTGTATCAACATGAGATCATGACAAGTTGAGTATCAGGCCTTTAAGGAGATGCAGCACCCAGGCCTGCGGCCTTGCAGATGGGTTGCTGCAAATGCTGGTTGGATGTCAAGGCACATGCTGCTTTGTGAGAGCCCATAGAGCCCTTGCCAGGGCCCGGGCAAGGGCATGAGTATCAGATGCCCCCACAACAGAACCCATGCTGGAAGAATCGACAGCAGGCATGAGACACACATCCACACACAGAATCCACTTTGAGAAACATGAACAGCAGGCATGCAATACACATGCATGCACCGAGTCCATATTGGGAAAACACACATCAGGAATGGGAAACACATGTATGCACAGAAACCCGTTTTGGAAAATGGACATCAGGCATGGTATACACATGTGTGCACAGTAAATGTTTCAGGAACATCAGGCATGGTATAGACAAGTATGCACAGAAAATGTTTCAGGAACATCAGGCATGGGATACACAACAATGCACAGAAACCCTGTCAGAACATTGGACGTCAGGCATGATAGACACCTGTTGCCATGGCTCGGCTACCAGAGGCGAAGGAGAGCACCAGAAGGCTGTGGAAGTCTGCCCCCGGCCAGGGGGGTATGCTCCACATGCCTGAGATCCCTGGGTAGTCAGCTGGGCTCTCATACAGCACCTCCACAGTCTGGTCGGCCTGAACCACCCTGATGCTGCCACTGCTGCTGTCGCCACAGGCTGCATACACCTGCCCAGACAGACAGACAAGACAGCATCAGCTTTGCCAGTTTCACTTATGAAACAAGTCCTGCCACTAGGCTGAACCCCCCAGGCTGGGATGGAGGTGCGAGGGCAGGTGGTTGCAAGGTGTCTTCCAGCATGGCATCATGTAGGCGTATTGAATGCTGCTGTGAGAAAAACTGTCAGCATGAGTGTACAGGCAAAAGGGCTTCAGGGGCCTGAAGCATGGCAGCAGCTTGCTTTGATGCGCCATAACAGAGACAAGAATCCTGCTCAAGTAGCTCCTTGCATTTGCCAGCCTTGAAGCGAATGCATCCCATGCATCAGTCCCAGCAAGTATGCTGGAGTCAGGCAATTGTTCACTGTGTTTAGACCTGAATCAGATCACCTGATCTTGTGGAAGCTTCTGGAGATTAGCCACAGTGAAAGCCCATACAGGTGCTGCATTGTGCAGTGTGGAGGTGACTGATGACCCAAGTACAAGGGGACCCCCTGCAGACCCCCCTGGCGAGGGGGTGGGGAGCCTAGCTATGCAGCCGTCACCAGTCTCACAGCCCAGCAGGACGTGGTTGTTTGAAAGGCTCAGCATGGAGGTTGGCGTCGACCCCGGTCTGAATTTTGTGTCCTGCAGGCATTTGACTTCTGTTCCACATCAGATGCTTGGCATGTGTCTCAAGCATACTCACTGGCCATGTGTTTCCTTGCCAGGTCATTCTCTATCTTTAACTTCTTTATCTTTAACTTCATGCATGAGCAGTGTAGGAGGTGTCCAGCAACAGTTGGTGCCTAAAGAAAACATGTAACATCTGCAATGCAAGAGTGATGCAAGGCAAGCAGGCATGTGCATGCATACCTGCAGATCAGCAAACCAGCCAGAGCCCTTTCCCTCCCTTGCCAGGTTCTTCTTCACCACCATGCTGAGCACGCTGTGCTCGAATCCCTCACAGACATCAAAGCCCAGCAGCAGCTCCTGGTGCAGCTCAGCAGGCTCAGCGCTGGGAGGGTAAGCAGAAAAGGCGGGAGATAGCCTTTCCCGCCAGCAGCCGCTTGTCAGCAACCGTGGAGAGTTTTGAGCGGCAAAGGGGTCTGAACGATCTGCATATGCTGCTAGACCTTGTGCTGTACATGTTGCAAAATTCCCTGCATACAGGCTTCGCTGCATATGACCATCAAAATTGCAGATTTGCCACGGTTTTTATGCCACTGCACAAACACATTGCAATCATCTTCAACTGCAGCACTCCTGTGGCTGACTCTGACATTGTGCAAACCTGTGAGCACTTCTGTGCAACATGCTGAGCGATCTGCTGTTGCAGTTGCTCATTGTGCTCGTGAGTGTGATTAGCAACAACACCTTCACTGGCTCCAGACGCTGTCAGCAAATTTTGTGCAATTTCAGTGATGCTCAAAGCAAACAGCACAGTGCGTCATCAATGGTATCAGGCAGCCTTTACCTTGGAAATGTCCATGTGCTGTGCTGTTCATACCTGGCCTGGAGGGAAGATACATGTTGCATCAAAGAAAATGCGTATGACACAAAGGCCTATGGACACTTAGTGCTAAGTATATGTTGATTACCCACTCAATGTCTGTTGACTGCCCTGATGAGTCTCAAAGACAGACAATGCTGTTTGATTGATTCGATCAACAAATGTATCATGTAAAGTATACTCATTAGCATACAGCTTTTGAGTTGAGGTCAGCATTCTGACTGACCTGCTGGCTGTTCATCAGCATCATTTGCAGGAGTAGACATCTTTGCAGGGTCAGGAGCCACATGGGAGGGCATGTGAGATCCAGCAGGCCATTTGGCGCCATAAACCACCCCCACAGAAGCAATAGAAGACTGTGAACTGCCTTTGGCAAAGCTGTGACAGCGCACTGCATGTCAGGAAGTCAGATCGGAGAAAGTTACATTGTACTACAGTCAAAGATGGGCCTTCACAAGTTGTGCAGCACGTGGCGTTCAAATGCAACACATCCATGGGAGATGTCAAGCACAGAGTTGACTTTGGCTCAGCTGACACAATTCAGCAAGGTGCATTGCAGTCTTGAGCGCACAGCTGTGCGGCTTGCCTGCTGGGCAACTCACATGACTAACAAATCACCACATACGCCATGTGGCAAGTGGCAAGTGATGTTCATGAGCTGGTGCATCTGCTGGCTGACAATGTATGTGTCATCTGATGAACAAGCCTCAGGGCTGCAGATACATGCAGCAGCTGTGTGTATGAGCCCAGCGAACACGACCTGCTGTCCACAATGCAGGATGCATATTGTGAGTTGAGACTGATGCTAGCAGCCACTCACCACGATTTTGGTGGATAAATGTCCCAGTCGGAGTGTTAGGCCCACCATCAACAATATCTGCCAGGTCAAAGAGTACCAGGCCAGTCTCAAAGAGCAGAACCAGGCCTGCAGCATTGCTGATGTGAGTTGATTGCTGGCTGAGATGCCGAAAGCCTAGTGTGATTGGCAGGCACAAAGGCAGCATGTGCTTGACACCATGCAGGGTGAGCAGCACATGCCTGTGCACCACACCCTGCGGACCACAGCTGTGGGCATGACAGGCTTTCAGGCGGGATGTGTGTTGAAATGAGAGTCGAGTCTCTGCTACGCGACCATAGCACAACATCACTTGAAAATCAGGATGGGTCACATCCAGGGTTGCGGCAGCTTGCAGATGGGACTTGATATGTGTGATGGAACGCCACATATACACAATCTGTGGTGTTGCTGGCACCAATGACTGTCCAAAAGCTGTTGCTCAGCTGACCTGATTGGCAGTTGCGCACAGTGCACATGTCTAGCACCAAGCTGCCCAGCAGGAAGTCAACATGTCGGTCAGCTCATGCAGCTGTAGGCGGTACTTCACACTCAAGCTTTTGTCCTGTGGCGTCCACAGCAAGATATCCAAAGTAAAGCCTGAGTCTGGTGCTACATAGTACAGCACCGCCAGCGCCAGGCTGTTCTGCTTTCCTGGAATCTCTGCATGCAGCCAAAGTGGTTCACATGAAACTGTGCAGGGTGTTCAGAGCAAGGGCTAAGTTGGGAGCACAATGTGCAGCATGTCAGGGCAAGGTTTTCATGCTTTCACAGATGTCCTGCTAGCCAGTACTGCTGTAGTGCAAGTAGCTGTAACAGCAAAACAAATTCGTTGCTTGGGCAAAACAGTACTGTGCAACCCTCAGTGCTCGTAGATTTGAGTGCAGCAGTGTTGAGGACAGGCTGTGCACCTGCAGCTATGCGTGCAGACAGTACTCAATGCAGAATTTTAGGCAGCCTTGTGAGCAATACAAGTGTGTTAGGACGATGTGCAGTGTTCAGGGACAAGCTGCAATCGTTTTGCATAGCTCTGACAGCACTGCAAAACAGCAGGTGGTCTTCCAGCTGTCTGCATGCAAAGGATAGCTGATGCTTGCATGTGCAGCAATCACAGCTGGCTGCTTGAGGCACATTCCGCTAGCAGAGATGCACCTCTACATACACTTTTAGAGAAAGTCATTTGCTGTAATCATATACCATAGCAGCAACTTCGTCGCACAACACCAGGGTTCCAGAATGCTGAGTGCATGTGCTCACCGACAAAGCAGATGCTGCGTATCAGTCCAGAGGGAGGCATCGAAGTCAATGGGGAAGCTGGTGACAAATGATCCTCCTGGTCCTGCACCAGATCCTGGATACTGTTCAAGTCGCTTGCCATCCACATGGCATCTAGCCTACAGGAGTCTGTCTGTGCCCTGAGCCAAGCCTCATCAGAGTTGTAGCTCCTGCTGGGGGAAGGGGCACTGGAGGCAGTGATGGGGACATCGACAGGTGAGTCAGGCCCAGTGGGGGGTGCAGGGGCCGTCTGTCTGGGGCTGTGTATGCTGCTGGACAGGAAACTTGGGAGTACTGCCAAGATAGGTGAGTCTTGCAGTGGGGTCTGTGTGGCCACAGCTGTGGGCATGAGGGCAACCCAGTTGTAGCCTGATACGGCAATAGCATGGCCACATGGCTCCACATGGAGAGCCTGTGCTGGCAGCAGCCCTTGCCTCCCTAAGTGCGCAAAGATTTCACACTCGGGAGTGGTAGCAGGATGAATATCATTGAAGAACTAGTGTCATAATTTCCGCATGCAAACACACATGTTGGTGTTCGTGTATCATACATCGAAACAGAGCAGCAAATGTGAAGATACCATGCAGCATGGGCACAAAATGGCACGCAAGTTTGCAAGCTGGCATGCTGATGCGTTGCATATACTCTAGTATTGGCATACAGCCTCAACACAGCTGATGAGATTGCTGACCTGCCGGCACCAAAGGTATCTGACTCAGAGATATAAACCTGCAGGATCAGAGATGCGTCAAGCAATGACAGGACCTGCGTCGACAAGCCTGGAATGTTGCACTGCAGTTGTAATTTGCTCACATTCTCATTATACCTGTAGAGCGTCACATCAAACTGTACGATGGACAGATTACCAGAGGTTGTCAGCATGACCAACTTGTCTACTTCCTGCATTGCATCCCCACACATTACAGAGAAGAATGCATGTTTTTTTGCGTATGTAATGCAGCATGATTGCTGCTTTACAGCAGCGGTGTTGTGGGTGCAAGGCTACCTGAGAGGCAGTGGCTTGCTGCTGTGCACGCAAAACTTGCAAATTCAGAATGGTTGCGTGCAGAGGCTGCGTGTGATGCGTTGTCAAATATCCTTCGTCGTTTGCTGATGCAAGCACCAGAGAAGTCTCTTTCGCCAGCAAGACATCGCTCGTGTTAGGATGTCGGAAGCGTCCAACCACTGCTCGGTGAATGCCGTCAACCTTAACGACTGTTTGAGCTAGCACTTGCATGTTGTTGTGAACAACGCGAACAGGCGGACTAGTTTCCGGAACTGCCATGATCGCGGCGACCCTTGATCTCTGCGATAATGTCCTGGAAAGTGCACGGCAGAGTCAAGAGCAGGTCGATCTCATCTGAAGTTCCAGCGCGGCGTTTGCCAGAATAATATGCAACGTTCAGTACATCGATTTCACGACCATGTACCATGCGATGAGCGCTCGCGATAGGCACGAAAGTGTGGTGTGAGTGAGATGTGGGTGAAACGCTCGCTTGCAAAGAAGAAGTGTGCATAGGCACCCAGACAAACACCTTCTTGATCTGCACAATGTTGGAGCATGGTGCCGGCCATTGATGGCCGCATGTGACTATGACGTTGTCGAGTGCGCGCTCATGTCATTGAGCTCTGCATCCATGCCTGCCCCTAGCTTTCCTGGCGCCAAGGTCCGGGCATCTGCCAAGTGATCACTGCTTAAAACACAGAAGCAACCGTGCCATTTTCTCAGCAACTTGCTGGTTTGTTGAGACTTCCCGTGGTTTTGCTTTGCCGCGGCTTCATTAGAAGCGCTTCATCAGCATTTGACTTTTGATTGAACTTCAGTTCTGAGATCACTGTAAAGAACCACCCAACCCCTGAGGCAGAGCCTGAGAGGCCCATCCGACCTTTGCAAACCAAGCCTAATGCGACTGCACACCAAGCGGGGCATCAGGCTGGGCCTAGCAGTGGGGATAGAGCTGTTTCTGGGATATGTACTGGTTGCACCTTTGGGAGGTGTGGCCCTTTCTGAACTTTGCAATTCTGGCACCAAACATTATATGCGTGCATTCACTTTGTGCCGCAAATGCAGGAGAGCTTACACCCCTGGCTATTCAAGTCCAAGAAGGATGCATGTGGGCTGCCTTCACAAGGTGTGTCCTGCAACACACCTGTCACCAGACCATACAACTATGTGAGCAGGAAACGTTTGTGCGTGCTCTGCAAGCAATCACAAAAGCTCATTGTGCACAAGACCTTGGCAAGAGTACCATACATCATGTGTTGACTAAGTTGACTTTTGACTATGTCACATCCAGCAGATATTCAACAACAAATGCCTATACACCTGCTGATTTCTTGCAGCATGGTCATCACAGCTCCTGTGGTTGGCAAGCTGAGTCGGCAGTCATTGGAGCAGATCATCGGCACTTTGGTCGGGGGTGTCTTGGGCTACTTAACATGGTATTTGGCATTTCATCTCATTGCACATGGCAGCTTCTCTGACGTGCTAGTGGATTCTTGCAGATACTGCTGCCTGAGTATCAATTTGCCTTTGCCTTCCTCAATGAGAGTCCTCAATGACATCCTGAGTTTACGTCAGCACCAGCTGCCTCAAGTCTTGTTGTGTATACACTATGTTAACATGCGCATAATACAACTCAAATTGACCACTGCAGCAGTCGATGCTCAGCAGGCTGTGGCTTGCCATAAATTAATTATGGTGCCTGTATGCTTGTAGGCTGGTTATAGATGCTTACAAGATCAACAAAGATGGCTTCCTCCTGTCGTTATGCCTGTCAGGATGCTCAGCTGCAATGGGCTTCTTCAATGTGGTGGTGGAAGAGTCACTGTCAGATGCCAATATGACAGCTTTGACATTCCTTTCAGTGGTGTTCGGCACTACAGAGTCCCCAACAGGTACAGTGTTAAGTTGTCCTGTTCAAGTCTCTCATTTTGGTATGCAGCACAATCAAGCAAAGGCTGCTTGACGTAAGACCAGTACACATCACAGCTGCAGCAGCAGCAGCCTGACAGGCACTGTTTGACTGCAGAGTTGCTGTTGCCGGCAATCACTAGGGTGTTTGGTATCATTGGAGGGGTGCTGCTATCCTTGCTGCTGTCTGTGCTGCTGTGGCCCAAGAGTGCGAGTGAACAGGCCATGCGGTAAGACATTGCTGATAACATCCACTCAGCAATTTTGCAACATCAAATTATAATTACTTCAACACACATTCAAGATGTGAACCCATCATGACAACAAAGGTCAATTCAACAGACCTGTGATCGTATGTTGGGAGCCAAACAAGCAAGTGAGTCTTGCAGCTGAAATTGGAGCCGATGTGTTGTTCCAACCAATGTTGCTACGCCCTTGCAAGGCTTTCAGCTGTGGTGTTTGTCTTAGGCACATGAAGGCAGCTCTGGGTGCATTGGAACAGCTGAATGCCATTGCCTGGCAGCATGCTGATGCTTTAGACCATATCACCTTCCCGCAACAAAAGACTGGTGGTCAGCACGCCAGTATGCAACGGTCAGAGTCTATGGACAAACTGAAGAGGAGCCTGTCTATGCCTGACCAGATCACTAGGGACATCGCCAGACCCTTGCTAGCGTCTGCATTTGATGAGGTACCTTCTGCTTGTTGGGCAGATACCATACCTATGATCAGCAATGATATAGCTGTTACGCAGTGGACGTGTGCTCCCAGGAGGTTGTAAGACAGCAGGATGCATCACTGAAAGTTGATTGCCCGTTGTGCTTGCAAGAGCCCATGAGTGTTTGCTTTCCTGAAAATGTGAGTCAATAGAACACACAGTGTGGTTGCAGGGGCCAGGTGCACAGCATGCTGCTTGGTTCAGGGAGCTGCAATGCGAGACCATGCTGATGTCTGTGCATGACAACCTGTACAAGATGGAGGAGTATGCAGTCCATGCCAGCGCTGAGGCCTATGTTGGTACCTTGGGTGTGTATTGTCTGCTTGATCCATGAATGCCAGCGCTGTTTGGTGCATGTCACAGTCTGCGTTAACCGCGTCTTGATCCTGTATATCATGTCATCTGAATGGCCAACTTTGTCAGCAAAGGGCCCTCAGGGCCTAAGGGGGGCAGTGTTTCACATACTTGTCCCCCCATATACAACGCCACTGCATAAGTGGCGTAGTCTTTTCTTTTCTTCTCATGTCATCTGACCTTCATGTTGTTATGTTGGGCCGTCTTGCATGCTGCTGCTGTGCCGAATGTCACTCAAAGCTGCATTGACTGCACTGAAAACAAAGAAGTGTACGCTTATAGGTGGTCACTGGTTCTTCCTGCCCGGTATGTACTGCTGGCAGATGGGCAGGTGGGCATTGCCAAAGCAGGACATGGCCCAGGTGTCTTTGTGCATCCGCCAGGTGGCACGCCTGCTGCGCTCCCTACATGATACCTTTGCTGAGGTAGTGCAACATGATGTGAAGGGACTGCCCTGTCAGCTGAGAGAAACACATACGTAAACTACTGCTTCTGCATGCTCATACCTCACAAATAGTAGAAAACAAAAGACAACGCCTTTTGGCGTCAATTTAATGAGAAGCCAAGTATTGTACTGGGCTGCCCAGGTTCACAAAAGTACTAGCAATGATCATGCAAGCCTGCATAGAGGCATGATAGCAATGCAGGTGCTTCAAGTCAATTCTGAACTAACGATGTGGACATGTCAGCTGCTCTGGCATTGAACATTGTGTGTTGTTCCCGCTCGCTCCCCCCCTTCCTTTCCCCAAAAAAGCTTCTGTCGCATTTGCAGGGATTTGATGATGACCTGCAAGAGATGCTGCAGAGACAGGAGCCTGGGTGCAGACAGGTCATACCACGCCTCACAGCCGGGGCCATTGGGGTGTTGCAGGACGTCCTTGGGGCATTCCCAAATGAGCCAGAAATGAGCAGTCACCACTTGCTCAAGTTTGCCCAGGCTGTCAAGGACCTGAACAGGTGAGTGTCAATGGATTTGATGCATGCTCATATGCCTGTTATGTGGCATGCTGGAATCTCTCATCCAAGCATGCGTCTCAACCTCTGTTGTTATTGTTTGCAACTGTCACTGACCCATGCAGGGGCATTGGCGATTTCCAGCATATTTGCACATATGGCATGCAACGGCTTGACCGCTCACCATGTGCAGCAGAACACTCGTTGCCAGTAAGAGGTGCAGACTACCAGTTGCAGCAACTGCCATTAGATTCCTTTGTATGGCAGGATTTCAGATCACCAACAGGGCCCAGTGCAGAGCCAGCTGCAAAGGATGCAGTCTAGGAGGTGGCCGGTCAGGCGCAGCTCCAACTCTGCCATCCATTCTGAAGACGGCTCAGGTTTGCCTGCAGTCACTGTTGCAATCAGGGCTTGTTGTCGCAGCTGTTCAGGTCCATACAGGCCGTCAGCCTGCTTTGGCATGATGCATGAGCGCAGTAGAAGCAATTTAGTTGACATGTTTAATATAGACTATCCATATCCAGTTGGCGCATTTGACAGCCAACCATCAGCAAACTGCCTGGTACTGCTTTTGCATTGAGCTTGGGTACTGAACGAGTCATTTGTGCCAATCTTTGTGCCAGCACAATACAGCACATGATGCACAGCAACCTGTGCAACCCTCTATACCCATTCGTCACTGGCTTGATGCAGGTGCAAGCCTGCATATCAGAGCAGTAGCGCCCAGCATCCTCAACAGGCAAGAGCCTCCCACGCCAACTACTAGCACACCATCAAGAGTTCACTGGGATGTGACAACTGCAGCACAGGATGGCGCAGAGCAACAGATGTGCTCTCCCTTTCAAGGACAGCAGCCCCCTGAGGATCATCAATCAGGTCATGGTGATACCCAGAGCAATGGACGTTTGTTCCCGGACAACCCAGAGGGACACATGGCCACGGTGTGTATGCATTTTGTGGCAGTCAGATTGCAGATGCTGCATCAGCTCATGACTTGGTATGACAGTCAGGCCAATGTCATTGGCAGATTTGCTCAAAATGCAAAGGGCCTGACCACAAGTCATATGTTTGCAGGTACGATGGTACAGTTTTCAATTCCTGATGCAGCAGATGGCTGAGGATCTCACAGAGTTGACTGATGCTACATCAGCGTTGCTGCAGCAGATGCCCAACTCTAGGTTGCACCTGTAATCGAGGTAGCTTTGCTTTCATTGTCAGAATTAGCAGTCAGAATTCTGACTCCGAACTTGGTCAATGACGCTAACCCGATGGTGCTCCACGCAGATGCTGCAAATCACGCCGATTCGATCATCTGCCATTTGCGCGAAAAGCTGACGCAGTGATACATTTGTGTCTGCATATGGAGGAGCTACCAGATGAAGTGTTGCAGCAGATTTTTTCAGCCTTGACTGCTAGGGATCTGTTGCACGCAACTTGTAAGCCACTCGACTGCTTGCAACAGGTCACTCGTCTGTAGGGCGTAGACCGTGATACATTACGTTCCCTTTGCAGGGACCTGCACCGCCTGGCGGCAGCTCCTGCTAGGTAACCAGACATGGTGGCAAGCCTGGTGCGATCATAGGTGGTGTGCTTCCACAGAACTGCTCGCACGCGGTAGCGGCAAGACGTCCCCTGAGCATCCTATCCTGAACGACGATTGGCAGCAGTATGCCCTCACCAGAGGTCTGCATATCCCTTGGCGGTACAAGCCTGTCAATCCCAGAAGACTGCTGTACTGTGTTGGCAGACAGGTACTAACGCTATGGCTCCAGCTCACTGCAGACACATGCATTCAGCTCGTTTGTGTGACAAGCCTGTCATGGATCACAAACCTTGCAACCAACATCAAGGAAGTCAAACTAACTGGACGAAGATACAGGATGGCTGGGACAGGAGGGGTCACCCACCTGCTGTGTTAGTTGAGGGTGACTGGGCTTTGCTGACATGCACACCTGGCAGAGCTGGACCCAGTGGTGGCCGTGACCGCCTCCAGCTGATCAAGCTGAAGTCATCAACTAAAGCCAGAACGCAGCAGGCATGGCCCTTGTCCTGACTGCATATCTGCCTTGCATATCTCGCTGTTGCTAGTCCTGTGTAAGTTGCTTGGTCTTTACACAGTTTTGATTGCTGCTACGCTGAGCAATGCGCCTCGAGCTAGGCTATGCCAAACTGTGCAGTGTTGTCCTTTGCTGCTTTGTTACATGCTGTGCTGTACTGTGCGCAAACTGCTAATATGATTGTCAAAGCTGTTCTAACAAAGAGCACCTCACAGGTGCCCATGAGTCAAGTGGACAAATACTGGCTGGACTTTGGGACAAACAAGTACAAGCCGTATGCTCTTCAAGGGGGTGCAACAGATCTGCATATGCCCTTTGTGGCTCAGGTGAACCCTCTGGCGCCAAGTCAACAGCACTGTGCACCAGCTTGCACATTCTGTGTCAACAGCATTGTGCACCAGCTTGCACATTCCATGTCAACAGCATTGTGCACCAGCTTGCACATTCCATGTCAACAGCATTATGCACAAGCTTGCATATTCCATGTCAACAGCATTTTGCACAAGCTTGCACATTTCATGTCAACTGTATTGTGCACCAGCTTGCACAATCCCATGAGTGACCACAGCACCATGACCTCCTATGATGCACTCTATTGCACACAGCATACATGTGATTCAAATCTTCAAGGCATGCCCTGACCTGGAACCCTTCTCAAGACAGGTCCCTGTATCAGCACAACCCTGCCTCACCACTGATGTAGTCGTCTGCGAAGCAGCATTTCATGGCATGGATGTACAATAAGCAATAAGCAGAGCCACCATATCTGTCGACCATCATGTGACCCGCACCTACCTAGCTCATCATGAGCTGGAAAGCGTTGTTATTATCATTATCATTATCATTATCATTATTTATTATTATTATCATTATCATCATTATCATGTGACCCGCATCAAGACTGCCCTTGGGTTTAGGGCCGAGCCAGTGACGTGGTGGTGTGGAAGGCGGATCAGCAGTACCCAATGGCAGTGCTGCACCAGAGGGATGGAGCCACGGTGCCTGCAGTGGCCATAGAGCGCACCCCCTGGGGGCAGCAAGAGCAGGCTGACAGCTTGCGCCTTGTCAGCTGCAGCGACACTGGCAAGGCATGTTACCCACTCACTTGCATGGCCTCTGGTTTTCAGCTGACTGCGCAGTCTGCACTCTTGCAACAAAGCTCTCTTTGTTGCTTAAGTGCTGAGCATTGAGCGGCCAGGTAAACGCGACAAGTAGGAAGCACACTAGTCCTCATGAGCACATTGGCTCTTGCATCTTTGGCATGCCGTCTGTCTGTCTGCCGCGCTGTTTTTCTGTGTGGCTGTCTGCCTGAATGCTTGCCTGTCTCTATGAGTGTACTACAGTAAAACACACACTCAGTACCCAATTTGGAATTTAGTATGGTACAGTGTACCTTTGGCAAAGAGCTATTGGGCATGTACACAGCTTTGCATGATGATGGTGAGCCTTCTGGCTGAGCGTCGAACCAGTTTGACTGGATTGCTTAGAGCATTCAAGACTCTGCATAGGTTGAGGCCTATGCCATCTTTACATTGCATTGTCAGAAGTTGAGTGTCTTGTCAAGCATGCAGAGACTGACAAACACACAGCAGGTATGTAGCATAGCTGTGAACCCAGACAAACATATCCCACATCAGGCAGGGGTACCTCACTACAGCATGACTGTGAACAGCAGATACGGACTGGGGCTGCCTATGTAGGTGTGTGTATGGCTTGTGGGCTCAGATAGCGCTCCCACAATCTTGTGGCAGGGCCAAGCAGCTGAGCTGTGTGGCATGCAGCATGATGCAACTTGCTGCATAGGTGCCCTGGCTATGTGGAGCCTGTCTAGGTATGTAGGCCCAGCTGTAACCTGTAAAACATGTCACTGAGATGTCTCTGCTGTGACTGAGAAGCCTTGCTCATTCTGATCCAACCACGATTGTGCTTGTTTGCTGACAAAGCTGCAGCTGCAGAGAATCCCTGTTCGCTTGGTCTACATGGTTTTGTTGTGTTGTAGACTGAGGGTGTTTTGCCAAGAGAGCGCTTGCCAAGTGTCTCTTAATGTTTGGGGCAAAACAATCGTACCATTGACAATCAGTCTCAATGACACTCTAGCAGGCTCAATGTAGATGAGACGACGCACAATTGTGACTGAATCTCATGCAGCTGTGCTTTCACGCCAGAACGTCTGATGCATCACAACTGGCTCCACTTCCCAGACTTCAAGGTGTTGAAGGGAACGTAGCAACAAAAACACCCTAAGCAACTGGACTCTCTCTCAGAATAAGACACTGTCATGCTCCCTGGATAGTGCCACATCCCTGATGACACCACATGTTCATGCAGGCCCACAGATGATGCCAGAACTGCCTGCTGCATTGCTGTTGGCACACTTGGCTTTGGTGTCGCCCTTCTCACCCTCACCTTCCACCAACGGGGCCCCCCAGGCATTGCCTCACAAGCAGTCAGGCTGATACCCCACACAGCATCTGTCCTGAGGATGTGCGTGAGCTGGGACGTGATGCCGCCCGTTTGTCCCTTCCCCACACCCCCAAAGGACACTCAGTCAGGGCCGCTCGCCGAGGCAGATGCATTAGTCAACATGGGCTTGCCCCTTGTGGCGCCTAATTTAAGCTTTTGGCAGGGTTTTGGCCCTACTACACATCAATCACTGTCAGATGCACCTGAGCACGAGCGCGAAGACTCAGAGGTGCTGAGTGAGCCTCAGCAGCCTGAGCGCTCAACATCAGCATCCCTACAGCGGACAGCTCAGCAGAGCAGGGACAGGCTGGCAGCAGCATGTGACAAAACCCATCTGTTTGTGATATGGGGGCCGCTGCCTGTGGCAGCATCTGCTCAGATCCATCATGATGAAGCCAGCAGCAGCCATGCTGCTCCATCTGTGGAGTCAGCACCATGGCTCTCTGCTCCATCTGTGGAATCAGCAGGGAGCAGTGCAGCATTTGCTGCCCAGCTAGCTAATGTGATGTTGTCTAGGGAGGCCAGCTGGCAGCCTGGGCTACCCCCTGGCACTGATGCACAGACAGACACACCCAGTGCCAGCAGCAGCAGCCGCTCAGGTAGTCACAGTCACACTGTGCATCAATCAAGCAGCACCCATGTGAAGCAGCATGGCGGCAACAGTGCACAGCGTCACTCTAGCAACGCTTTTGGTGTGAATGGTGCAGGAGCGGTGGATGATCCAGATCATCTGGTGGCATGCTTGCGGCGGTTAAGGCCTCATCTACATGCTTCTGGCCCTTTCAGTCCCAGGGCAGCCAGTGGACGTGTACACTCGCCCAGTCACAGTCCAGCCCCACAGAGCAGCACCCCTTACAGGAGTTTGGATGATCGTACTGGTCAGACCCCTTACAGGAGTTTGGATGATTGTACTGGTCAGACCCCTTACAGGAGTTTGGTTGATCGTACTGGTCAGACAACAGTGCAACCTGCAAGCAGCACACAGCAGAGAACAGCTGATCAGTCAGTACAGCAGCAGCAGCAGCAGCAGCAGCAGCAGGCGTCCTCAGAAGACAAAGAGGTTGCAAAGAATCAGGCAGGGCTTTCTGCAGGTTCCAGGGGAGATAAGCATAGCAGTGTTTACCCCCCCTGGCCCTGTCTGAAAGGCCCATGCACACCTGCTCAACTGGAAGCTCTCAAGATCTGCTGCAGTACAGTAGCATGCTTTGACGTGCCACACCAGTCTGCCAGCCTGGGATCACATGCTCAAGGGGATGACGGAGATGGCAAGACTGCACAGCAAGAGCATGATCAGGGCAGTGGGGAAGCGTCTCTGCACCTGCTAGGTGATGATCAGGGCTGTGGGGTGCAGCCCTTATGGTGCCACCCCGTTGTGGGAGCATCACACTTGTCAGCTGCTGATGGCGCTGTGGCCATTGCATGTTCAGATGGCATGCTACTGCTGCTGGACCAAGCAACAGGCCAGCTCATACGGTAAGCAATGTTTGGGTACTGAGCATTATTTTGTGACTGGTGTCATGTGTTTGTGACTGATATTTGGTTGCACAACGTACCCAAGGGTGCATGCAATTGAGCCTTGTGTCCTTCTCAAAGGTCGTGCTACATTTTGTTCTAGACACTGGCTCATCCACCTGAGCTGCTACACCTCATGCATTGGTGTGAATCATCGGCATTGCTGGTTTCATCAACCATGCAAGTCTCCCATGCCAATGAATTTCATTGTCCTGCGTTTGATGTCTTATGACACACATACAAGTGGCATGTGCAGGCGTGTGCCCCATTCACAGCTGGATCAGCGTTTCATGGAGCATCAGAAGAGCCTTGCCAATGTGCACACAGCCTGGCTTGACCCATCCCCTGTCCTCAACTGCACAGTCTGGTGGGGTCGCTTGGGGTCCAGCCCTACCCCGAGTGACTACACCCTGACAGTGGTCACAGAGCTGCCCCTGGCAGGCGCACAACGAAGCAATCCTAAGGAGCTTTGCATTGAGCAGTATGCCTGCGCAGAGAATGACGTTCCAGTCTGCAACTGCAAAGATAGCAAGGAACCAACTTTGGCGTTGCTGAGGACTACAGTGGCTCCATGTGTGGCTAGCGCTGCTGACCAAGAGCAGCAAGACAGCACCTTGAGTGACATTAAGGATGGCGCTGGGCATCCCCTGGCCAACATGTACAGCTTAGGGATCCAGCTGCCACAGCAGTGTGTAACTAGACGATATTTTACTTGCGGCAGGAGGACACACTGGCCTTTTGTCAGCGGCGGTTGCAATCTTGCTGCTTTTTTTGACTGAGAACCCTTGTATAGCCAGACACATGTGTTTAGGCTTTCTGCAACTGATTGCTTGTTATGTATGAGCGGCTCATAATGAGCCAATATTGTCAGTTGTTACAGGATGATGTCCTCACTATATGTCACAATACCAACGTTTGTCTTTCTTTGATGTTCCTCAGCCACGTTTGGAAGAACACTTAATTGAAGAGATTCTCGTTTCATTAACTTATCATTATTGCTCAGGGACTGCCAGTGCAGCATCTTTCTTGTACGACTTAGATCAACGTCAGATCTGATGTAGACGTGGGAAAATGCGCAAAATTGGAGCAACCACCATGTGAATGCGCCCATTGGACTGTCTTCTGCAGTCTGCAAATTTACCTGCAAATGTGAGGAGGCGTTTGAGGCTTGTCGGAACAAGGATCATCCATGTTATGTGCAAGTATTTTTCGTCAATTCATTGCTCTTATTTTGCATCATGACAAAAAGCAGTCAAGGTGTTGAGGTGCATCAATATAGGAGCTTTGGCAGAAACACACAAAAGGCATGTCAGTGCATGTTGGCTCACAGCACTAGGGTTTAGGCACACCTAGTAGGTACCTGGCAAGAACGATTAGCTGGAACGCCTGTAAATTATTATTATTATTCTTATTATTATTATTACACAAAAGGCAAAATGCAATCCCCAATGCACAAAACGCCATTCCCAAAGCACCCCACGCAGCAACATGCAATCCCCAATGCATTTCCCGCAGCAAAACACAATCCCCAGACTCCAAAAAAGCGATCCCGCTGGGGATCGAACCCAGGGCCTTCAGATTACATCGATTCCGAATGGACTCACCGAAGTCTGACGCGCTAATCCACTGCGCTACGGGACCTGTTGTAATCGATGGCAATGTGCCTAAATTGCTTTTATATATTCCATTGCAACATGCATCCATGCTCTAATGATAACCTTGTTTGCAACCCACTGAGCCTAAGACGTGTTGGTGACGACGATGAGAATTACACTGTCCCTGCATTGTTGTGCTAGTGAAGACCATTGTATGACCGCGCAAAAAGTCTGTACAGTGTGGTCACGACTGCATTGTCGAATTCAGCACAGGTGCTGTCCACAAAGATCCACACCCGTGAATGAAAGGTTGGATTCGGATTCCGTGACTAATTGATATAAGATTATTTCATATATACGCTATTTAATATTTAAAAAAAGCATGCAATGCTTTAAAATAAACTCTCAAGCGCGATCGAGAGGGATCGTGTGTGAGCAGGGGCTCGGGGACCACGCTTGAGTATGCAATGCATTGTGGGTCAGTCGGCGCAACTTGCACTGCTTTGCAGAGCCCGGTGACATGCCTGGTGTGACATAAACAAGCACACAAACCTGCAGGTTGTGTTGGCGGGCTGTGAGGCCTTTAGGGCCAAGTTTACTTGTACAACATCACTGTTGATGACACAGCTCAGACAGGGCAGAGGGCAATGGGAACTGCCGAATGGTTAAACATTCTGAGGACTGATGCACTTGCAAGTGAATTGACTTGGTACTTTGTACAAAGCAGACCAATCATCAGGCTCCCAAGACTCTTCAGTTGTGACAGAGCTTGAGCATAACCTAGATCTTAGCAAAATTTGGTGGTTTACTACCTACTGTGTGAGCACAGTTGTTTGCAGTGCTAAAACCAAAGCATTAAGCTTGCCCTTTGCGTACAGCATTCTAGCTGCTGCAGAACTGCTACACTTGATGTAAACCTTGCAGCCCAAGCAGATGCACATGACACCTTCCCTGCAATGGTACAAGCTTAGCACACTACTGTGCATGATGAGTTGAGGGGCATTCCTGCTAAGAGACACTGCCATCTGACTCCTGTGCAGCAACCTAAGATATGCAGCCTATCTGCCAGGCTGACAGCTAAGCAATAACCAAGGTCTGTGTGCGTCAACATACCCAGTATTTGAGCATCACAAGATGCTCTGATACACCAACAGCCTAGTACTTCTCCATTATGGCATCGATCTCGTCAGCGTGCTTGGGGCATGAGACTTTCTAAGCAGATACAGCGCTGAATAAAGCCAAAGCTGATTTTGAGGCTTTAAGGCATGGATCAAGCAGCACAATGACACTGATCAGGGCATACAAGTACAGCCTGATCTGTATTTGATCTGGGCTTTTCACCTCCTGTATAAGGGCTTCCCTCTGAATTACCAGACCAATGACCTCCTGGACTTGGGCAATTAGCAGTATTGTCACTATGAACAGCAACACACAGTCTGATATAACATACAGGAGACGTACTCGCTTTGCCAAGCGCACTTCTGTAATCAGCTTCCTGTACTCCACCTCAAAGGCAGCCATGTCAGGGTCCAGTCTGCAAATTGCATTGCAAGCCAGCCTGCCTGCACAACGTCCTCCAGTGAGTACTTCATTGTGTGACAGCTTGAAGGTAACATTCACACCTTGTCACACCTTGTGAGGCTTTCTGTTCAGCTGTGCAGGATGATCTGGCATCCAATCCAGACAACAATCGCCGCCGCGAGTGGGCTAAGCAGCGCCTGGGTTGCCTCAGACGGTGCTTTGATGTTGGGGAAACGACTAAAAGGTCGCCCGAGAGCGGTGATGTTGGGGAAGCGCAAGTGTTGCGACTTCTGGTCCACCGGGCCCTGCTATGTGCAGCTAGCGTTGATGGTTACACTACAACGGCTGCAATGTGCCAGCGATATGATTTACTTGACCACGGCCTTTTGCGACGCATACGAGGCGTCTGCGACTGATATGCCTGAAACAGGAAATCTGTGTGAGGCGACATCACGTCGTACAACCTTGCTCGCAGCTACACATGAGCATCTACCTTGAGACATCATGCTTTGTGCGTGTACACAGGCGCGGACCGCTCAAACAGCGCTGAGTCACCAATACTGTGCATCTCGTCAGTAACATGGCAAAAGGTCAGTAGTCAGTTAGGATAGGTCAGTAGTCAGATATATATATTGTCAGAAGTGTCACAGCTGCAGAGCCTCTCCAGCTGGCTGATGACAAAACTGTTGCGCATGTCTGTAATGTCGCTGAGAGGCAGGGTGCAAACGCAGGGCGCAGCAGGGCGCAGCAGGAATACGCCCCATGACGCGCAACTCCGTGCAACATGATACAGTCATCGCTCTCGCAGGACAATCATGCGTAGTGAATGATGTCAGAAGCCAAGTACACGCGTATAGCTAATGATGTAAGCGTAGACGCCTCCCAGGTCGATCTAGCACCAGCTCCAGTCCCGGTCACACCTATCAAACGTCGGAGACTCTTGCTGACCCTTGTGTCACTTTTTGCGCTGCTGTTGGTCTTCTTTGCTGTGACCAGTCCCCGTTCTGACCCTGAACCGTACAACCCTCTGCCAAGCAGAGATGACCGGTCGTTCAACTCCACGTCTCTTCCCGTAGTTATGTGGCACGGTATGGGAGACTCCTGCTGCGCAACCTGGTCTATAGGCGCTTTGCAGAAGCAGATACAGGACACTCTGCCAGGTTAGCCTATGCATGGACTGCTCCCGACAAGCTGAAGCCTGCCATACGCTGAAGTTTTACTACTGCTGCAGATCAGCAGCACACCTGACAAGTATAGCATATGCATGCCAAGCACCTTTTGTGCATGCAGGCACCTTTGTACACAGCATTGCTGTTGGTGATGACATAGGCCATGACACACTGGGGGGTTACTTTGGTAATTTGAACGAACAGGTGTGCAGACTTGTGTCATACAAGTATGCAAGCAGCCAGCTGATGCTAGCTTAAGATTCAGATAGGTACCAGACACATGCTGATATGAGGCTTTCTGCTTGCTGTAGGTGGCCGCTGTCTGCAATCATTTGGCCAGCATTCCCCAGCTGAGTCAAGGCTACAATGCAGTGGGCTTTTCACAAGGTAGCCAGTTTCTACGAGCTATGTTGGAAAGGTGTCAACACATACAAGGCATGCCAAAGATGCACAAGCTGATAACACTAGGGGGACAGCATCAAGGGATCATGAATGGGCCACAGTGTTCCGGCCCTAGCTTCAACCAAACGCCGTCCACCGCTTGCAGAATGGTGCAGCGCATGTTAGGCCTGGGTGCTTATCTACCATGGATCAGGAGCAATGTTGTACAAGCCCAATACTTCAAGGTAACCATGCACAAGCATCTACCCTCAAGAGAGCTGGTCCAGCCAGCCTGTCACTGCTTGGTCTGTTCAACGCTGAGTCCTGTCAATGCAGGACCCCTATCACTATGAGAAGTATCTGGCAAAAAGTCAGTTCCTTGCTGACATCAACAATGAACGCAAACAGAAGCAGCAACAGTACAAGGATAACATGCTCAGCCTGGAGCAGCTGGTGCTTGTACGCTTCTCAGACGATGTCTTGGTCGTACCCAAAGACTCAGCTTGGTTTGGGTACTGGGATGGTCAGCGTCTCCAAAGCATGAATGAAACCGACCTTTATCAGGTAAAGTTCATAGTGCATACAGTCACGCCCACATATATTACTGCCATGCTTGCTAGGGTTGCTTTGTGAGCAAGCTATCTTGCCCCTGTAGGCAAATGTCAACACCTGTGTCCTGCTGATCATTCCTGTGTCTGCTGGCTTGCAGCAGCGACCCACAAAACTGCGTTAGTCCTTGTGTGCTTTACTGTGCATCTGTGTCCAAGCTGAGTCTGTATACAGGAGGACTGGATTGGTCTGCAGCAACTAGATAGAGCAGGAAAGGTCAAACTGGAAGAGTGTCCTGGGCAGCATATGCATGTCACCCTGGACTGGTTCAGCACCCATGTCATACAGGCGCATTTGCAAACCTAGGCTTTCATACATACAGTGCTACCATAATGTATGCTATTTACCTGCACCCAATTGTTGTTTGCTGGCTCATTGCTATATGTATGTCTGTATTTTAGCCGATGTGAAACATCTCACTCGTCCCTGCTGACAATTATCCGTATGTGTGTGCTTGCAATATGTGTGCTTGCAATGCTGAGTTGTAATGTGACAAAAAGCAATGATAGCGCTGCCTTCTTGCTATCTGCGACCAAGCATGATTTGGGAAATTTTGCACATGCAACAGCGGCTTAACTTGCTGTCCCTGTTGCCCACGTAAACTTGCATCACAGCTTTAAGTGCTGAGACAAAGGCAGTTGCCTTAACCATATACATGCATGACAAACTGTACACAGTCCCTATGGATGCATGGCTAAGTGCAGTCATGCCCTCAATGTGATGCGCAGCATGAAGTGCAGACATGTGCCGAATTTGCCAGTGCCAAACGAACTGCAAGTTTGACCCCATGCAATTCCATTATCGTCATGTTGACCAGCTGTGGCGACCTAGTAAGCACTCAGCAAGAAGAAAGATCAGACAAGTTTCAGATGGGTGTGTAGCATCAGAGGATTCATTTACAAGACTTTGGGACTGGGCATCATAAAATGTGTCATCCAAAGCGCTCATACTCGCTCCTTGGCTGTGTGCGATGGCGGTCGTTCTGTCTACCACCACGTCCATGTCCTCTCTTGCCTCCCCTTCCTCTTCCTCCACCGGGATTTCTGCCACCCTCAGGACCTAAAGGCAAAATACTCTGGACATCGCACAACTTCAGCAACTGACATCTGTGGTGGAAAATCAGCTGCTGTGTGTCAGAGCAATCTCTTGTATGAGTCTAAAAAGGAATGGCAGCAAGAGCTCTAACAGACACGAAAACGAGTTTGATGTTCGTGCTGACATTGCAGGCCTGTCAGTGTGATGTTGCAACCTCCTGAAACTGCCAACACGAGAAAGCAAAACCTCTACAAGCCTAGCAAGCCAGCAAACAGGATACAGGAGCATCACAGCTTTGACAGCAACGCCCGTTTGAAAGTGCAGAACTATAGCCAACAATGCTTGGGGCCTAACATCAGCGGTTTTGCGCATTAGGTACAAAATTTTGCTCAACAGGGATCAACAAAAAGTGAACAGAGTCAGGGAGGGCTTACTTCCATGGGGCCTGACAAGCTGGGAGGAGGGTATGGGGGCGGGGTAGTCTTGGCCTATGGAGACCCCAAACTGCTGCTGCTCGCTCTGGGACATCAGCCAGGGCTCATGAATCCGTTTGGAAGACACATTCTTCAGCTCTGGGATCCAAGTCTTCACATACTCTCCCTCCAAGTCATAGTCCTGCAGCCAGACACCAATGCTCTCCCTCCGATTCATAGTCCTGTAGCCAGTCACCATATCAGACAGAGTTTTACATCACTGTCATCTTTTCAGGCTTTTGCAGGCTAGGAATGTGGTGGAAAGTCTGTGCAGGTATAGCCGTTTGACTGGTGCTCGCATGAAAATGCTTTGTTAACCGACTTCTGGAACTGCATCTCGTCTGCTGATGTCAGTCCTCTTCAAGATTCCAGAGGGTGTGTATCCAACTAAGACTTGCCCAATGACTGTCAGAGCGCTTACCCACTTGCAGCTAAGATAGTCAAAACAGCATAGTGAATGACTCTGACAGCACCCTTGTCTACAACAAGCATCGGCGGGCAACAATAACGACGCAAAGCTTTTGGTGCAAGTAGCCATTACTTTGATGACTGCACAACCTGCCAGCATGACCACAGATAGCACTGTGCATGTAAGACCCTTACCATCCCTTTTCACTCACTTCACCAGCAATTGACAGCACAGGTAGCATCAGCGCAGCCTATAAGCAAGAAATCACCTGCAATAGCCATGTCAATCATACGAGTTCTGCAAAGGAGATTTATGCATGTACTTAAGAGTGACAGCATCCACTGACCTTGGACTGCTTGGTGATGTTGAAGTGGTTGATGCGCCCCCCTGTGAGACCAGCAGCAGACACCCAGTTGCCCCAGTTGCTGCACACATCATAGTCCTGCAGCACCGTCTCAAACCAGTCTGCTCCCTTGCGCCAGTCCACCCCCATGTCTAGCACCAGGTAGCTGGCCACATTCTGGCGGCCCCTGTTTGACATGAAGCCTGCATGCACATGACAAGTGGTGGTGACACTAGTCACACACTTGATGCAATGAGTCACTGTCTGTTTCTGCAACATGGCTTGACCCAGTGTGCTTGCAGTACATAGTGTCAGTGGTCTGAGTTGAAGCAAATGCTGCTGTGGTGCAGAATGGCAGCAATGCTGCCAGGTGGGCAGGAGTCCCTGCCAGGTTTCCATGCTTACTGTGAGTGTTGTTGCTTGGATAGATTCAAAGGAGCTATGTGACAGAATATTGCTTTGAGACCTTGCCACTTACTATGCCAGGCAGGTGCACGGCATGGAAAAATAATGACCCTAGCAAGAGCGCACTTCAGCCAACTCAAGCCCACATTGCACAACCTGGTGCATCTGCTGCTGCGTTGCATAACCAGTGCATAACGGCACATGCTCATTACCTGCCAGAAAACACTGTATGGGACTCTGGTGCGAACATTGGCAGTGCTACACAGCAGGTGCTAAGCATGCGCACGAAGCTCATGATGCGCATGTCCACAAGAGAGCTCAGAGGTACACCGAGCAAGTTGTGACATTGAAAATGCTGCCCCCTATGGGCATAGCAGATGAAACTCATCGTATCAGCAACTTTCTGCACACTGTGTTGCTAAAAAACCAGCAGAAGACAGAAGTAAATGACCTTATAGAAGCCGAAAAACAATAAGAACACACTAAACGCCTTTTTGTATCTTTTCTCTTGGTAATGAAAGCAAGCAAGGGCACACCTGTCTGCTTGAGCTCGCGCATATTTGCGTCAACCAGGGGCAACCCAGTTTGGCCATCCTTCCACCTTTGGAAGGCCGCCGGATCTTCATTCCACCTCAGCTTCTTGCCAGTGATGCCGTACTCGGCAAACAGCTTGTTGCCATGCTTCTGGGTGAAGAACCTGTTCAAGCAAAGAAGGTCAAGCGACATCCATGTGATCAATGCTGCTGCTGCTGCTGCTGCTGATATCATCAGCGTCATTGCCGTTTCGGAGAGCCATTCAGCAGTGACGACAGGTCATATCTGCAAAACTTCCATGCACTTGTGATCTGTACAACTGCTGGAACACATACCTTGCTTCAGACAGGATCTTTTTCAACAGCATGATCAACAGGCATATGGATACAAGCTTACTGGGTACAGAGGTCTGCCACTGAGCTTGCAAGATGTCACGGAATGTGCACAGCTGAGTTGTAGGCTCAGCAAGATGTGCAGCATGGCAGCCAATCTATACATGACAGCTAGCACATGCAGACAGACAGCTTTGGAGAGACAAGACTTGTCCTGCACGTACCTAGCTCATCATGAGCTGGACAGCGTTATTATTATTATTATTATTATTATTATTATTATTATTATTATTATTATTATTATTATTATTATTATTATTATTATTATTATTATTATTATTATTATTAATAATAATTATTACTATTATTATCACATGCAGCATGGCAGCTACAGTACCATGCTCTTGCCTGACCTAAAGTAATCTCTCCACAGCAGCTCAAAGATAACCCAGTACGTTGACTTGTTGGCTTTCCTCTCGCTCTCATACTTCTTGATCGCGTGGTATATAGTCCTGGCAGACAGATTGCCATGCGCAAGCCAGGGGCTAAACTTGGTGCTGTAGTCCCCTCCCAGCATGCCATTTCTGGTCTGGAAGTAGTTGGCCAGCAGGTCTGTGTCCCAAAGGTAGTACTTGAGCCGTGCCAGAGCTTCTGTTTCACCTCCCTTGAAGCGATGCACAGCCTGCAAGAACACCAATCGATTTCTGTTTGCATGCCTTATGCTACTGATACAATCTGTGGTGCAGCGCCAAACATTGCCAGTGGCGAATATACTCTGGGCAGCCCGGTATAATACTGGGCTTTTCATTGAGTTGGCGCTGAAAGGCGTAGTCTTTTTCCTTTGTTTCCTCGATTTTCAAGTGATGGTACCAGACTTGCTGACTGCTATGATCATGCACAGAGGAAAAACTACAGCACAGAGATGCCCAGCATGCTTGCTTTCTTAGTTTGGACGACACAGCAAGGTTTCACTCAGATCTGCGCCTGAGCTCAAGGCACATTCTACACCACATCTTATATCGTACAGCATTAGGTTTCCCAAATGCTAGACTCTGCCTGACTATCACTGTGTCATTCTGCACTAAATGCAGCATACATGCAGGCAGGACATGTACTCACATGCTCATTGAGCTCCTGAGAGCTGAGCTGCTGACAGCCCTTGGCGACCACAGCATTCAGGTCCTCCACAGCCTGGGGATTGCACTCCAGCATGGCTTTGGGAAGGCCCTCGGGTAGTGGTAGCTCCCCTTGCTGTGGAGTAGGCAGAGCTGCTCTCACCTCTGCATGCTGCTCAATCTGCAGACAGGGGCAATATGATTGTCAGCACAGGTTCTGATCACGATCCAAGTGCTGCATTTGGGCTCAGGGACACAGGCTGGTGCCTGCAGATTCTTCTGTTTCTTTCAGCTTCTGGGTGTAAAGTGATGAATGACTTGTTGCTGTTGTCACAGCAACAATGCCCAGTTGCCAACTTGATGGTGAATTTACTGCAAGTGGTCAAGCTGCCATGTGCATACAACCTCACCACAAGATGGGTCTGCCTCACAGCTGGAGGGTAAGCGACATGTTTCTCACACAACATGTGTCAGCTTTGCAACTCTTGAGAAGCTGGTGGGACATGTTTTGAGAGGTGAGTGTGTAGCAGACCTTGTGTCTGGCAGGGGTGAAGGTGTCAGGCAGGTCTGACATGTCCAGCTTGTAAGGCACATCCTCAGGGTGGTACAAGGTATGCCCCCATACAGTCTCACACTGGGCCTTGCCCTTCAGCGCTCTTTTCACCTACAGGGTGAAAATACAGAGTCTTGTTTGCCTGCCAGGTGAACAGAGCATTGAATCTCTGGTGGTTGCAGCCAACAGCGGTGCCAATCACAGCTTTGCTGCAGCTTGCTGGTGGATGTTTGCATTCAGAGCCATGTGTTATGTAATACTGACCTGACAGTCCATGATGCCAGTGGAGTTGCAGACCGTTGCATGGACAGACTTACAAGCAGGAGCTGTGCCAGGATCTGACACAGCCAATGACATCAGTGTGCAACAGTGCATAAGTCCCAGTCAGTAACATGTGACAGTAATTACATCACAGTGATGTCAAGCAAGCAGAGACGGCAGCAGAGACGTGAACCATGTAAGACATGGGATGAGATCAAGGGAGCACACAGCAAACCCACCTTGGCTTCCACGCTTAGCTCTTCACTGGTGATCTGCGTCTGCAGCAAAATGGTAGTCTTCTGCTCCACATTAGCTAGCTCTGCAGTGCAAAACGTTGCTCACATATGCTTGCACGGTACTGATGATGAAAGACACTGGGTATCTTGGTTAGCATTGAGGAAGTTTTATGGCCATGAAGGTCCTAACCTGCCAGTGCATCTTCTGGCCGGCCCATATGAATCAACAGGTTAGACCCAATGCTTTTTAGGTTCTGTTTCAAGTCTTGTACAGACTCCAGCAGGAACTTGGCTCTGTAGTCACCAGTCTTCTTGCTGCCATAGGGTGTGTTGCCAAAATGGCGTGGGTCAAAGCAATACAGTGGGACAACCTACATATCAGCAGACGCAGATGGTCCAACCACCAAATAGTGAGGGAATTGAGGAAAGGGACGCTTTGCAGGGGTTGATCACCTCTGCAGCCTGCTTGTTTTTGACCTTTGTGGCAGCTGCATGGACTGTTGGGTTGTCATGCAGTCTGAGATCATCTCGAAACCACACAACAATGCGACTCTTCTGTATGGCCTCCTGTGCCATGCTTGACACACTTCTTCTTGCACTCACTCTACGAGCAAGACCCTGCAAGCATTTGATATGTTTTCCTATGGGTTACTCCTCGCATGCACGAGGACCAGTCGAGGTGGCCAGCAGATCCTCTTGATCAAACACTGTAAATTTACCACAGTAACTCTTCGCCACGTCCAGCAGGCTGGCGACTCGGTCGATGTCCTGCCCACCAATCTGCCCAGCCCAATTTGGCCAATGTAGAGGCTAATGGTGAGCCAACGCCGTCAAAGGCTGACACTTGAGATCTGTCGTTTACACGTCCTGTGCACAGTTTGCAGGCTACGTCTGCACTGCAGAAGCAATTGCCGCTGATGCCACCGATAATGGCAACTTCGCTTATAGTGATTGGGATTGTTGCAAGGGCACTCATGATGATGCAGGGCGGTAGTGAGTGTCCTTGCTGTTGACGTCGCCACGTTGTTCGCGTTGTTGAAAGCTTCAGGAGATGAGCAGTCGTGTGGCACTGATTAGTCACAGGAGCTCTGCATAGTATGCCGTGCATACCGCATCGCTTCGCTTGCGCATACCGATCGCGGCAAGCTTCGGGTGCAACAATTGCAGCACATACCATCTCGTTCACATACATCTGTTGGCGCACGACTTTCATCACTTGACGAGTCGGTCATCTGATCAGCATCCTGCTCTGACTGACTGCTCATCCGGTTTCATGCCGACGGGTACATTGCTCATCGGGGTTGAGGAGGGTCATAATCTGGAAGACAGGGGATTCGTCACCAAGCAAAATCCTCTTTGTCAGGTAAATGTGGGCAGCATCACACACAAAACAGACGCAGCGCGGCACGGTGGCGCCAACCCAATTTGGGAAGAGAGGTAAGAAGCCTTGCGAAACCTTGCACTTGAATTGGATGAGTGATCGCAACTGACTTGAGCTTACAGCTTGCATCCAGCCCAGAAGCGTCAGAGTCAAGTTGACTATGTAGTCAAACTTGCATGCATAACGGTCCCTTGTGCTGCTACTTGTAGGTTTGTAGCATACCTGGATGATGCAGCTCCTCAAGAGGCAGAAATCATTGTTTGGAGTGAACACCACATTGCAGAAGGTGATGAGGTAACATTCACTTGACCAATCTGTGTTGCATGAGTCAGTCTCTGCACTGTACCTCTATGAGTACAGGTGTGTGCACCCTAGGCCATCATTGATGAGTCATGCGTCCGTGGACATCAATACTCTGTTGTGCAGATTGGCAGAGGCAAAATCTCATTGGCAGATGCATACCTGCACTCATACCAGGAGTCAAAGGTACCCATTGTCACTCCTGAGGGCAAGCATGCTGGCGAAGTAGAAATATTCTTCGCGTTTGCCTCCAAAGAGGTAATTGACGCCCTCATAAAGCAACTTACCAGGCAGCTGTATCTTCCTAAGTTGGAACATGGCTTCAGCTCACTGCGGTGTCAAGGTTAATGCATGGTGCAGCACACCGGCAGTCTTTTGCAGTTTCAGGTCTCTCGTGCATGCGTCCCGTTGATCCCATATTCCTCTGCCTTACACAGCAACACATGCATACTCTGTGACGTGTTGACATCAATTGGTACCTACGAGGACTTCTGCTCTTGATATTGCACAGGAGAAAGAGATTCCCAAAAGCAATGATGGTCAGCTTTCACTCAGAGTCATCAGAGCTCAAGATCTGCAAGAGACCGGAGTCATCAAATACCAGGATCCGTTTGTAGTCATGGAAACAAGCAGAGCAAAGTTTGAGACGTCTGTTGCAAAAGGCGCTGGCAGAGATCCTGAATGGAAAGAAGCCTTTGAGTTTCAAGTCGCGTCAGGTACTGCAGCTGACCCTTTTGGTAAAATATCATTAGTGTGCAACGTGAGGTAAGTTGCATGTTCTGCATGCAATGTTGATCTCATCTTATACCATGTCACAGCCATGTGGTGTTTGGCATGGTTCTCTTTCGACCACAAAGCTATCCAACTCTGCATGAGTGCTTTCTTGACTGCAGACGTACAAGACATCAAGATGATCATCTACAACAAGAATACGCTGACAGAGGACACTGTCATTGGATCAGCGGTGTATCCCCTAGCACAGGCTATCTCAACAGGCTTTGAAGAATCTAAAGTGCCTGTTGCCACTCCAGAGGGTGCCATTCAGGGCTCTTTGCACATCAGGGCAATTTTCCATTCTAAGTACACACATTAAATGAGCCCGCAGTTGAGCACAAAATTAGTCTGAATGCTTTTGTACAGCAAGTGCACCCTGCTAAGCTTGCAGCACTGCGCATGCTGCTTGCGGCAAAGCATGTTGTCTGACTGCTTACGATCACACAACTTTGTGTGGGCAGCCCACTTGACGCAATTTTTTGTGTGGGCACGCAATCTTCGGTCTATGTAAGCACGAATGCAGCACTCTCATCAAGCTGGCAACTAGAGCGGTGTCTCAGCTTAGGCCAAGTGTAGCCTCTACACTGTCGTCATCACCACCTCCAATATCAATGTACATGTTCTGAAACTCAGACTGGTCAATAATTTGACCCAGGCACAAGGACGAGAACCTGGTGACACAAGCTGCAGTGCTGGTTGACTACTGTATAGTGTATAGTGGACATTTGTGAGACGCTAGTGGAGCTGTGACTACCGTATGAGAGCCGAGAATCAGGTCTTGATCACTTCTTGCAACTTTCCTCCTTTGAGTTGCTACATTCTGTAAATCAGTCCCGCTGCCTTCATCCTCAGGTGGAGTGAGCGACAACTCGACCTCTGGATGAGGATGACGAGTCCCAGTCAGCTAGAGACTGTCCGGAAAGAGATAGAGGATGTCAAGGCAAACATACAGGAGAAGGAGAAGGCTCTTGCTGCTGCTCGGCGTGAGGGTGAGCTCTCAGACGTGGACTTCCTGCGCGAGCGGATAATACGGCTGGACGAGAGGGAGAATTACCTATACAAAATGCTGCTGCAAGGCCAAGCATCAGGTCAGCACAATTAGCCCTGCCACCACCTGGCCGGCATTTTTACAATCTTGCACTGCTTTGTTGCCTTGCTCTTCCACTTTCAGCCTTTAGTTGTATGCATCGCATTGCAATACTGTAATTTTTGTTTTGTCTTGAAGACACGACAGCATTGCATTATTGCAGTCTTTGTTTGTGTTGAGGACATGACAGCAAAGACTATGAAGTGCACACCCTCAACCACACCCGTCTTTATTGATGCCAATGGAGTTGCATGTGCTATGCACGTAAGTTAGGTGGCCACTTTTGCTGAGCTTTATCTCTTTGTTGCAGTGAGTAGAGTTGAGGACACTCCAGATATTCTTGGCGTCCTCAAGCAATTAGCAGAAAACGCTGCAGAAAACGCTGCAGCATCTGTCTACAAGAGGCTCAAATACACCCAGAGTCCGCTACAGACTGAACGTGAGGCTGGGAAAGCCTTGCTGGACTCTTCTCAGCTGTGCGGGCCACTGCTGACTTGATACCCTTCTAGGTGACATGCCTAGCCTGACAGCGTGGGACACAGCAGTTCAATCAGTGCAAGCTCAAATGGAGAACTGCCCTGTTGACAGCAACTCAGAGCAGCCAGTTCAGAAGCTGGCAGTCAAACTGTTCACAGACTTGCAGAGCAATTACAATCTAGATGGGTCTGCAGCAATGGTGGTGTGTGGGACAGACATGTGAAGGGGGTCACAGAGAGTGATAGCAGCACCAGAGCTCAACCAGAGCTGTTGCTTTGTGACAGGCACACAGCAGCAGCAAATGTAGTAACTGTAGTCCAGGCCACAAGCACACTGGCAGAGTTCAACAACCAGTTTGACGTCGCATTTCAGCTTCAGCAGCGGGTGGAACAGCTACGTAGGTCTCAGCCACGACGCAGCTCTTGGGTGCTTGCTGCTGTGGGAAGCACATCTGTGGAGATTTGGCAAATCAAGCAGGTAACTGCTTTGCGTCTGCTTGTCTTGTTTGTATGATACTGTCTCTTTTGCCCAAATGTCATATGTGTATGCCCTCTCTAGCGTCAGTCTGGCCAACGGACGCTGCATAACACCTGCTTTGTTTGATGGTCAGCATACCTCAAGGCTTTGTGTTCAAGCGCGTGATGAAGCACAGACCTTTGTAGCGTACTAGCTTGTGTGGAAGCGTTTGCAAACTGTGTTTCTGTCCTCTACCCACGTCAACAGAATATTTCACGAAACTACACTCTCATTTTGGTCAACCTTTACAATGACACTCTTGCTGTCCCAGGTATGCTGACTGTTGTCAAAGGCATGGTAAGCGTATGACATAAGCTATTGTGCTTACAGGATGGTCAGAGCAGACGCACTGGAGGATTGGGTTTCAGTCCACATGCTGCGTCGCCAGGTCTTCAAGCACTTGTTCGTCTTTACTACAGCACTCCGCAGCAACTGGGCTATGTCTTTCCAATAGCGCCAACTAGCTTTCAGCTGGAAAATGGGTGTGTTGTGCTTCCCAAAGGGCGCATGGCACCAGTGTCTCATAGCAACAATGTCAGCTCAAGAGCTACAGATGTTTTCGAAGGCAGTATTGATGACAAGCGTGTGGTCATCAAAACAAGTTCTCACATCTCTGAGGAGGTAGGTTTCTGTTTTATAACAACGGCAATTAGCATCATCACATCCATGGTAAAATGGCTGTAGAGCTACTTGCCAGAGTACTAGAATCATGTTCATAAGCCATAGTCTTGACTATAATCTGCAGAACGATCTTCACATAGCATGCTGCTTACAGATTCGTCATCATTTGTGGGTGAGAGCACTGCAGCCAGGTCTCCAACTTGCCCATATTGCTTGGGACAGCAGATCATGATGGACATGTCTGGCTGGTGACACCATACTATGGTCCAGTCTTGGCCAGCCTGACATCACCAGCAATGATTGTAGATGCTACCCTGCAGGCAAGCCTGCAGTTTTCTTTGCAACTTTGCTCTTGACAGCTGTGGTCTGATGATTTGCTGGCACTGCAGGCTGCACAAGCCATCCAGGCTTTGGCAATGAATGCATATATTCATGGGAATGTGTCTCCGCACAACATTGCTTACCAAGATGGCCAAGGTGTTTTGATAGACTTGGCCACCCTCAGACCAATGCAAAAGGTACTCACAAGCCTTTGCAACACATGCGTGAAGTGTGGCGCTTCAAAAATCTGTATTTTGTTGTTCCTTTCTTGGCTGCAAGAGCAAAAAATGAAGGTGCCAAGTGTGAGAGATGTGTGATGTGTAGGGGCACCTGCGAGCCTCTGCAATTACTGGCACACCAGCCTTCATGTCATTGGCAGCACTAAAAGGTGAGCCTCAAAATGAGTCCACAGAGCTGGAGAGTCTGTTGTATAGCCTGTTATGTGCAGCTACCAAGGGAAAGCTACATTGGGGAGCATATCTTCATACTGATCCAAGAGCACGTGATGCAAAATTGGCAGCAATGGGTGTTGCAAGCAGGTTTGAGGCTGTTGTGCTGTCCCGTATAGATGACACATTGTTGAAATGCGTTGCCAAACGCTTACGTGTTCTATTCTTTGACCGCGGAGAATGCCTGCAAGGTGTACAAGTCAAAGACTTCATTGCTGCAATCCATCAATGCCACGCAGAGGTGTCTGAAAGCTGATTGCAACGTGCGCACGCTTGCTTATTAGTGTATGCGCAAGGACTTTTGAGTGTATTTGTAGAACACCCTAGTATGGTAATGAAGTGGTACTCCTGTTGGACTTTATCACTCGGAAATGTAAAACAAATCTGTGGTTGAGAGCGGTCTTAAGCCTGTTTTAGAGCCTCAAGACAATGTGCAGTCTGCTCGAACTGGTTGGTGTTGCATTAGTCTATTGACATCGTAGACTTTGATGCCAAATCATTTGGGCCAAATGGTAGTGTCGATCGTGACTCCTGGCATGTAGGTCAATCCGTTAAACTAGCTACATGGAGGGCTGTTGACTGTGGTCACGTGAGTTGTGCATAATTGACACTCAAAACTGTGTCAGAGCAGCTGCTAGTACCTATGTGCTTGTTAAGTGCTGGTGGACGAAACTACAAAGCAGCCTGCAAACACCCCTAATCGAAAGCATCAATCAACAGGCCAGGAAATGGGCAGCCAAGCAGAGGAAGGCATTGATGACTGAAACACTAGGTGATGATAGTGTTGTGCACCTTGTTTTGATGTCATGCAATGGTGGCGTGGTGGTGGACTTGAATTTAGATAAAAGTATTTGGAGGCTTAGGTTTGTATCATCACCTTGCTGACATGAAAAAACTGCAAGACACCATACCACAAAGCTAGAGGGAATCAGCGACGAAGAGCAAGGCTCAAGCAGCCAATGTGCGCAAGGCTGAGAAGTCCATGTTGCCATGTTCCCTTCTCAAAACTTGATGCTGTCTGACCGTCTGAGCATTTTCCCACACTCCAGCAACTTTGCAGCTCAGAGGCTGCGATTTTCTGCACACAAACGAAATGCTTTGTCCATGGCCGCAGGCTGTATGTTATTAGAGACCTCCAGAGGCCGCCTCAGCTTGTGACAGCAAAGCACAGCCGCGGATGCACCAGGGTAATGTACATGGCTGTTACTAACATAAGTTATGATAAATTATGTTAGTAACAGCCATGTATGCATCTGTTGCAATTATACTGCAGGTTGAAGAGCTGCTGCAGTCGCAGCAATGTCAAATCTTGGGCCAATTGCACAGATTTTCTGTGTCTTCACTGGGAAACTCATCTTCTCCTACTTTTATGACAGAGTTGCGGTAGTCTTTCCTACTAGTATCTCTGGGAATGTGATTGACCTGTCTCACTGCACACGTTCAAGATCATTGGTTTCCTGACAACGGCAGAAACCTCCTTGTTTTCAGCGTCTGTTGATGGCAAGTGGTGTCCATGTATTATGCGTTCAAAGGATGTGGCTACACCATACCAAAGCAAATGATGGAGAAAGCTTTGTTGCACTTTTCACCCTGCAGAGCCTGTTGCTGCACAGCTGCAGCCAGCACAGCATGGCATGCAGCAAGGCAGGAAGCATGATGCTTGCCGCTACCAGACACCACCACTCCTTGCACAGATTGAGTTGTCACTAGTGCTCAACTGATGCTGAAGTGATGCAAGACACAGTCAGCAGGCCTGCCTGCAATTGAACAATAGAACGGCAACAGCATGCATTGCAACAACAGGCATGAAGCAGTCCATAGCTCTCGGATGCACTGCAGACCATAGCGAAACAGACAGTCATCCTTTCTGGGCATCCAGCCTCGGTGAAACTAGTGCTTGTTTACCTGGTCACAACCCCTGGGGGGGGTTGCCCTGCAGGGCAACAACTGCTGCTCTAAACTGACGTCATAGTCTGGTTGCGTTATTGGCACTTCCAAAGGGCAGTGCAAGGCAAAGCTGTGTTGGGATCGCCAGGTGCAAGGACGAAAGCATGGTGACGTTCGACTGGGTGATTGGGTCATTTCACATCGCGGACATTTGTGTGACGTTGGTGAAACTGTTACAGCGAGACCACTATTACCTTTGCAGCAGGATGACGAATCGACGACGACCCTCAAGGCAGAGACACTGGAAACCAAGGGGGCTCTCGCTGCTGCTCAGCTTGATGCAGACGTGAACTTTCTGCGCAAGCAGATGGAGCAGGTGAACCAAGCAAAGCACAAAAACAAATGCATGGTGGCACGTTTGACTGCAACAGATATACAATTAAAATGTCCTCTTCTTCATTGCAACAGTGCAAGATTACACCAACAGAGCGTAGGCTGCAGGTAAAAGTCTGACGCAACTTCAAACAGCCCTTGCTTGCTGTACCCTGCCAATTCACCCCAAGATTACAAGCTGCTGTACGTCCATGTATGTTGCTAAGCAGTAAGCACGCGATGCCCAGCTGAAACAGCTATGCAAACAAGTTTTCAGCTAGGCCCATTTGCCAGTATTTTCAAGGCTCTCCTCATCCTCGCTCTTCTTCACCAAACGGGCCTCTAGTCTGGTTGTTGGCAAATCAAGCCTTTTTGCAAGAGCATACACAATCTTCCTGTGCCTCTCAATGAACCTGTCAATGTCCCAATCCTCTGGAGTGAGCTCACTGGTAGAGATGAACTGCACAGGTCCTTCTGAATAGGCAGCAACTGTCTCTGCCATGAGACTTCTGTTACCTAGGCTGCTGTTCACAAAGTCAGGCAGCAGAGCAAGATTGCCAAGCATATGTCTGATCTGTAGGTGCATATCTTTGTCTGGCCAAAGCTGCCGCCAGTCTGAATATGTCAAGACCTGCACCATCAAACGGCTCGTTCAGTAGACACCATGTCCATCTTGACATGCCTGTGTAACACATTGAAATGCAGGCCTAAACAGCCTGCACCGTCCACCACTCCTAGGTCAATGATGACCGGACAAGCATCTAGGGACAAAGAATTTTGACTGCACATGTCTCTGCAGTCTACTTTGCAGATTCTGAATGGGAAGTGACTAAATATGCTATCAGGTCATCAACATTGTGCATCAAAGCAAATGTATCACATGAAGCAAGGAAGTATGTAAGACAGTGTGGTGCCAAATTTATAGGAGCACAAACGGCATTGCCACAGCTCAATGTACCTGTGGCGCCAGATGAGCAAGATCAGCATTACAGTCAGCCCTGGCCAGCTTAGCATCATAATCATATTCCTCAATTGATCTGAAGCGCTGACTGCTTGCTCCTGATGGATTGCGCAGCTCATCATCATAGATCATCAGCAGGCGATGAAGCTTTGTGCGTGTGTTTGCCCTGCAAAATATGTATACAAAATGCTGGCATTGCTCTCTTGGTAAACAGGTTTTTCTGTGCATGCCCTGTGATGCCTTGCATGGTTGAACATGCTGATTCTGTGCCATGCAAGCCTGTGACATAGCCCAGTGTTGTCCAAACAGACTTATGCCGCCACATTTGAACATGTTCTGACAGCTTCTCAGGCTGTTGCTGTAAATCTACAACGCTTCCCTGCTACAGGATACACACAACTGTGAATGTTCCAGCACTTGCATAGCTGCACACCTTCTATTGTATCTGATGTTCACAATGCTCTTCAGTAAGGCCGTTGCCTCTGAAGTCTGCAGCTTCAAACCTCCAAGACATCGGGGTCATTCTTCCATGTGGTGTTGATGACACCCTCTGGCGTCAGTAGCCTCAAGACACCTACTTTGATGGTGCGCACTTTCCCACGAGTTGTGAGCTGTCCACCAGACATGAGGATGTTCCGGCTCACTTGAGCATGGGGAGCACAAAGCCATTGCCACATAGTACGCCTTTCAAGAGCCTGCACAGAGAAACAAGCACACTGCTCAAGTACGATCAACAATACAATGGTACGTACATGGTATACTATATATGGCTGCCAAGCAGAAGTGTGCTTGCCACAGAAAGCTGGGTCGCCATCTGTCGGCAGCCACTCATGTCGGTGTTCTACAAAAGAGTGGCCTAGCCAAGGTCACGTCCTCAGCGCGTCTTACATACATGTAGTCACAAGCAATTGAAAACAACTTGCAGCAGCCAGGTAGTAAGCACTGGATGGGCTTGACCTGGAGGTGCTTGGCAAGCTGCTTGAGATTGGCCTTGGTCTGAGAGGCATCCATACTAGGTACAGGGTACAACTGAACAAAGAGTGGCACTGCACAAGCAGCCAGCCAGTAGCTCAGGGAAGGCCAGTCAGTTTCCCCATTGGCGATTCCCAGCAGCAAGCGGCATGATGTCTTGATCTGGTCCAACAACAGCCTGCATTAGCAATCCAATGGAATTTGAACGCCAACCAGATTGAGTAAAACAGATTATATGTTGAAGGCTGCCGCTGACGTCAAATACGGCTAAAAGTGTTTCTACAGCCACTCAAGATATGTGCGACAGAAAGAGCTTGAACAATGCTCTCAAGGCAGGGCCAAGACAAAAAACGCTACACAAACAGCCCTGCAGTGGTCGCACAAGGTCACACAACAGTTAGAGTGCCATTGCTTACTGTGTCTCAACCAAGCCTGGAAGCTGCATCTCCTGCCAATTGAAAATCCGGCCCATAGCTGTCGCCACAGGCACAAAGATGTTTTCCACAAAGTTGTGAGGCTGACGTTTCACATCAAGAGCGGCATCCTCCATGAACACCTTACAAAGACCTCCTTGAAGGCCTGTGTTAGTGCTGGAAGCCCGCATGATCAGATGAATGACGTGGAAAACATGCTCAAACATTGTGCGTTTGCCCAGGGCGTCCAAAGTGAAGTCATTCAGTTTGAGCAGATAGTGGTCCCAAGTTGCCAAGTACTTCTCACTTTCCTCAGAGCTCAAATCTGCACAACATCAGCTCATGCAGTTGTAAAGCATGAGCTGATGTTGTAAAGCATTACAACAAGCACCAGGATATCAAGCCTTGAAGGCATACAGGAAAATCTTGCTTCATGACACACCAAAAGTGGCATATACTATGCACAGGGTGCAAATGAAAAAGAATGAACCTGACTATGCAAAGCCTTCTACAAACAAAACACCCAAAAACAAGGAGATATAAGTAGGTGCTTACTGCTAAGCAATGCTGCCTTCAGCATATCCACTTCAGTAGTCTGCATCTGTGCGGCATTGCTCTGCGCAAAAAGGGAGCACTTGTAGCTGTTGCCACCCCCAACGTGCACACTCCAAGCCAGATGAGTCTTGTTCAACACTTGCTTGGCAAAGGCCAGAATCTCATCAAAGCTGTCCATCAGAGCTACGCCTCCTACACCTTGTGCATCTCTGAGGGTCTGCATCATGCACGCCATAATCTGAAGTTGCTCTGTCCAATGTGCAAGGTCTTTCACAGCACCCACATGTACAGTGTGAGCAGGCACATACATGATCCAGACATGTTGATGTCACACTAGCTTGTATCTCAAGCAAGGCCAGCTGTCCCCAGCACATGATTACACCAAACGCATGGGACGACATCAAGCACTGAAAGTTGCTTGAGTGCACAGCCTACCTTCCTGAGAGCATCTGCCACAAACATGAATATGCTTTTGATGGTATCATTGCCAGCCAGCCCTAGCAACAGTTCATTGCCCTCACCCCAGAAGCTGCCAAGATTGTCTGCTGCAGGTGATATGTAAGTAGCAAAGAAGTCGCTTTGCAGCTGGCGCACTTGAATGCGAGTCACTTGGGTCATGTTGTTGGCTTCCTCAAAACTGAACAATGTAGGCGCTAAAGTAAGGTTGATCTTGCGAAGCTTCACAGGGTCTGCTTGATACTTGATGGTGGCTAGATGCCGCAGCACCGATAGAAGGATGGTCACAGTGATGAGCCGCTGCTGTCCGTTGAGTATGTAGTAGCAGGAATCATCACTGGAATCCTTGTGCAGCGTAGCTTCGCCAAAACTGTACTTTGCTATCTGTAACCTGCACAGATGGCATGCAGCATTGAGCCCGACATGCACCAAGACGTGTCCAGATCTGATGTGTCATGCGCTGCATGTGATGTGAGCAAAGGACTACCAATGTTTTGCGCAACCATAGTGCACCTGCGCATTGAGAACAGCAAACATCGCGCCATGATATATAGCATGGGCAAATGACTGTGGACGCACTTTGCACAGACCTGTAAATCTCCAGCAAAGCCTCGCCAGTCTGTTGCGCTTTTTCTGGGGACCAGCTGTACGGTCTCTGCACAGGATCTATGATAAGACGGATTTGTCCAGCTGAAGATCCTGCAGACCCCAGCAGAATCTCCCCAAAAGTCCTTGCTGATGAATCAAAGTCTACGTTGTCTTGGGGTTCAGATAGTATCCTCATAACATCTGCATCTGTGTCTGGTGTTGACCTGCAGCACATAGGACTGCAGTTGCTTGTGAAGCTGTAACATGTTGGCAGAATGTTTGCCTGTTTCATACTTGCGTGAACAAAGCTGTGCAACTTTCCTCGTTGCATGCGTCTGCAATACACTCCAAATCGTACCTGCGGATGTAAGGGGCCAGTCCCGCGTCATGGTCAGACTCCAGCTCGCTGCCGTCATCGTGAACGTGTCCCAAAGCGTCTTGGTCACTGCCGCCTACGGGAACATCGTCATCCTCCCTGATGTCGACAACTCCAGGTGATGCTGCACTGGAAGATGCCTCAGCGGCGTGCTGCGTTGCAGGTGACGCTGCAGGCCCTTTAGGCTGACGCTTCGCTGGTAGACTCGGTGGCCTTGAGGACCGTTTGTTGTTCCTGAAACAACCAGTGAATGTGTTGCGGCAGGAGTAAGTATACGCTTGACCCGACACTCGTCAAGACGGAAAAGAGACATCGTATACGGCCTACCCCATTCCTGCTCCTGCAATACTCGGCTTGAGGTCTGCAGGTGTCAATCCCGGCAAGGTGGGCCTCGTGTCACGTAGCTTTCGACTAGAGCGCTTCTTGTGACCAGGGCCAGAGCAACTCTACAAAGGACAATGATGGCCTCATACGGCACATCAAGCGAGGGACATCATGCGAGGAGTCGCAAGCACACACACTCCGCGATTAACAGTATGGACTAGCAAAGCATGAGTCAGAGCATGCGCAGCACGGATAGGTCAACGCGGCAGCATGTCATCAGGCGAAGCAGCATAGCTTGTTGTGCAGAGTCTCTAGTACACGTACCAGTGTGCACCTGTCAGAGGACAGACTTGAGAGGCCAGCGCTTGTTTCTGATCCCGACCGGTAAGATCCGCATCAAGGTACTATCGACGGCATTCTCCTGCAAGGCTAAGCATCAGGCCTGCACTGCTCGCCCTGCCACCACTTGGAAGGCCTTATTTTGCAGTCCTGTATCGCAACACCAAGCTGGTGAGTGCTATTCGCTCTTGTTATTCTCTTGACTTATGGCGTTTGCAAAAGGGGTTATTCAGGATGCAATCTCTCAGCCGTGTCTGTGGCTTGAGGGCTTGCTTTTGACAAGGTTAGGACATACCGGGCTCATGTGCATATTGTTTGCATACACATTGCAGCCTCTCAGCCTGTGAGGCTGCAATGAATATGCTATTCTCAGCGTCGACTGCGGTCAACTTCTGTGAGTGCTCTTGAGCTACACTCGATAACTGCAGAGAGATCTTGCATATGAGCAGCGTCACCCTGTTCTTTGGCTTCAAGGCCTGCCATCACTTCTACGCATCGCCAACCTGCAATGCATCACTGCACAGTAATCAAGCAGTTTCAACACAGAGTCTCATCCTCTTCTGTAGCTATGCGGTTGCCAGCATGTGTCTTCACACAAGCTCTTAAGCATACCCAATCAGATTGTGAACAATAAGAAAAGAAATAGGAAACAGCAAAGAAGGGGCTTGCTGTCAAGAGTATTGCTATGCAGTTATGAATCTATTCAAACACTGTACCATGGACAGCACAACCTCCAGCCATGTTGTTGACTGTGTTCAGAAAGTGATCCCTCACACAGTTTGTGTCATACATGCAGGAAACATGCAACTCGTGGCAGATCATAGCTTAGCCATCATGGATGCTTTATTTGCACCTTTTGATGCAGCTTCCTTCCCAAAACAGCTCAGTGTTCCGCAGCTAACACAGTTGCTGGAAGCACCTTTTGCAACGCGTGTCCCTTTGGCACCATCAGATTATCAAAATTCACAGCATTTGTATCCAGATTTGTTTACTCCAGAGGCTTCTACTTCAGCACCTCTGCTGGTTTCAACCCTGTTAACAGCTTTACAGACACCCTGGCCGACAGGTCCTCCTTCTGTGTTTCTCTACACCCCATTTTGGGCAAGTGTTGGGTATGGTTTCCCTGAAGCCATTGGTCGTCGTCTGGGCTTAACAATCACGACATGCAGGTTTGTTGCCCTTTGGTAGGCTCCTCGCCTTGCATCATCAACACCATTTACACAACAGTAGCATCCTGCAGAGATGTCATTGCAAGAGATCTCATCAAAAACGCCGAAAGGCGTAGTCTTGTCTTTTCTTTTCTTCTGCAGAGACCTAGAGGATGCCAGCATTAGTACAGCTGACAAGCGGCGCGATTACATGCAGCATCTGGACAATGTCATGTTGATCGCTGGAGAGGACAAGCCGCAGCAACATCTCATGCCTCAAGCTGTCCAAGATCTCTTAGACAAGCACAAGGGAGCAGATCCTGCACTGTATGGCGACTTGGGTTACCTTATCTTGCTTGCCACAGCTGCAGATGCTGTCAGCGTCTTTGCATTGGAGCTTCATCCAAACGCAAGGCTGAAGCCATTGATACCTGAGTTTGTGGTGCGTCATGCAACAATCATCAAATGTGCCCTAACTTTGGGTGAACTAGACTGAGTTTTGCTTGACTGCAACACATGTTTGATTGCAAAAGGTTTGCTTTGTCGAGCTTGAAGTCTTTGTGATGACATGCTCTTTTCAATCCCAAACGTCAAATTGACTTCAGAAGCATCATCCCTACACTGGAAATCTAAATAGAGAAATGTCTGGGAACAGTAAAAACGTGTTTCTTCATTGTGGAGATGTTTTAGCTTCACAAGATTCTGAATGCAGATGGTAGACTGTGTGGGACGGCAGCGCATCATCAAGCTGTTCATCAACCTGATCCGATGGCTTAGAACAGTGCATGTTTTGCGCTTGCTGCCACCTTCCCCTCCGGCTCCGCTGTTGGTTCCATTCAACAGGCTCTCACCCTATCCTGGTAATCTGATGAGCTTGTTGCATTTCCTCACAACGCTACACTGATAGTCGTAGACACCAGGCCAATGTAACACATGCGTGACAATTACGACAGTTGGTAGTTAATATTCCCACAACATTTCAGGCTTTGAAAGGCTATGCTGATATGCAGGTGTCCTAGTGTGAACTGCATAGCACCCTTGCATTGAGCAAACCACCTGAGGAGTCTGTGCAAGCCTGTTGACACAAAATTGAATTCTGGGACACATTGTTGCCATGTGTTTTGGTATGCAGCTGATGAAGCTGGCCATCAGCAAAGTGAAGTGGAGATTACTCTGCTTTTCAAAGCTGTTGAGAAGCAATTTTCAGTTCCGGGGCAGCACCTTCAGGAGCTGCTTGATGTGTACGGCTTGCTGCAACATCTTCACCTGTCCGGCGCTGTCTGTTGCAAGTCCTTGGAGGTCAGTGAAAGGCATGCACAGTGATTGCTGTGTGTTCATTTGGTCTCTGCTTTGCGTTATTGATCATCAAGCCCTTATGCATAGTGCATCTGTCAAGATTGCATTTGCGCTTCAGAGTGCGTGAACTGTGTTCTCAGTGAGGTCGCTTTGCAGGTGAACGCTGTGCAGGTGCAGCTGAAACATCCCATGCCAAAACAAAGCAATGCGCTTTGCCAAAGCGAGAGCTGCTATGTGAGAGTCAGACTGGAGCCTGTGGGTGCCCTTGTCACCATCACTGACACAGCACAGCTGCGCAGTCTTGTCTACAGCCTTTTGACAACCTTGAAGCACATCCATGAGTATGGCTTTGTGCATCGCGACATCCACCTTGGTAATGTGGTCAGAGCAAACAATGACTGGATCTTGATTGATTGGGAACTAGCTGGGAGAGCAAATCAGTTTGCATGGTGGGAGGGGAGGCTGTTACCAGATTGGGTCAAGCACAGACTAGAACCTTACACTTGCAAAACAGATCTGTGGCAGCTTGGCATGCTTATCAGGATTGCTGCAGTCAGTGCTGATGTAGCTATTGCATCCTTTGCTGACCACTTACTGGCTGGGGACTTTGCCACGGCAGCAATAGCACAAGTGTCATTGTGGTGATTGTGGGTTGTGATATCTGTAACGTATTCGTATTTATGTTGTTTGCGGTCTATATGTGTCTCAGGTGCAACATACAACGTTTTGCAATATCACAAACAGGTCAACAAGGCATCTGCTTCAGTTTCACCCATGTTCCAATTGCGCATAGCTAAAATTGGGTGCACTTGTGATTGGGCTTTGCATGCAATATTATCGTTAATGAATGGCTCCTTGATATTGTATGATACATAGCATCAAGCTGTCTTGTATATTCGACAAGCAAGGAGCTTCTGTGCTGCTGTCATGCTGCTGTACTCATGCATACATTGCTGAGTCAGTGTGACACTGCAAGGAAGTGACACCTTGCCATGCAAACTATCGCTACCAGCCTTTGCAACCTTTTGCTTCACAGCCATGATGTCACGAGCAAGCTGCATGGATTCCCATTTGAAGGGGATCGTTTTCTAGGAAGGGTGACTGGTGAGCAACTGTTTGTTTGAATGTGCAAGTGCTCACCCGGGGTACGGGCGGGGGGGGGGGGGCAACGCAACAACCTCTGTGATCAGGAAGGCACAGGCAATGCATGTGCGCTTATGATGAAGCTGAACGGCAAACTGTTGATCAGAGTCTCGTAGCTTCATGACGAACACTAGCATAACAGGACCGTCGCTATTCTGAGCTATGCCAAGATGGCCATCGACTCACCTTGCATACATGCCGGGGTCAGCAATGAAGCTTTCGGCAGATTCGGCGCACAGCAGAACGCATTGCTGAGATGTGGCAAGTTGTCGTTCTTGTGGCAATATTCATCGCATTGGTGGCGGCCGGGTTGCTATTTGTGAATCAAGGTCTGTACAAGGACTTTGACGGCAAAGACCCCATCGCACAGGTGAGTTGCGGGCTTGCACTTCCATGTACTGTCAATACAAGTCTTGTGTTGCGTACTTTCAGGTCGAGCTGCGTGTTGCAGGCTCTTTTCGCCGTGGTGTTTGCACTTTCGGCAAACTTGTTGCTGTTGATACTATCTGAGATTTTGGGCGTTCTCAGTCACAGGTTGGTCAGATACTTGTTGAGCTGACTCTGCAGCACAGACACGATGTGGACTTCAGCTGATGCCGTGTCTTCTTGACTTTGACCAGGACAAGATTGATCACTTGGAGAGGGGACGTGATAAGCCTCCTGGCAATCATTCTTGCAGCTTTGCCATATTATCAATGCTACAAACTGCTGGCGCGCAGCCGTGAGATTGCATGACAAGTTACTCGTTCTACAGTCTGCAAACAACTTTTGCACCGTAATCAACCTGCACTGTGTCATTGCACAGGTCTGTGACAAACTTGCTTGTTTAGAGAGTCTGTACTGCCTCACAACAGGAGCCCTGAGCCTTTTGCTTCCAGAGCATAGGCAGCATGACAAGCTGCAACGTCATGTGCTGCAGGCAGGCTAACCCATTTTCATGCATCAATTGGCAGCACGCTGTGTGTGCTGGCGTTCTTGTATGCCTTCTGGTATGTTGGGAAGGCTTGGCCCAGTGTGTCTGCCGCAGGAGGCGGCTTCTTCAGCATGCAGCAGGTGCAACACCTTCCCTTTCACTACTGCACCTGTGCAGCCTGCATGCTTGTGTCTACCAATGCTTGTGTCTAATAATGCATGTGTCCACCAATGCTTGTGTCTACCAATGCTTGCATGTAGGAAGCTCAGCCGCTGTGTCGCTGGAAAAGCGTGTACATCAGCGTGCATGCAGCACACTTTCTTGTCCTGCCTCTTGCATCATCTCAGCTTGTCTGCAAACTAGAAGATGATGTGTTAAATTCTGCAGCCTGATCTGTTAAATTCTGCTCTCTGATGTGTTGAATTCTGCACCCTGATGTGTCACACTCTGCACCCTGATGTCTACCAATGTGCAGACGTCATTCCTCAAGACTGCAAACTCCTCCACCATCCATTCCTCACAATCTGCTGCTGATTTGCTGCAGATCATCGGCAGGGTGGGCATTCTTGGGGTGTCCCTGATTGCAGTGCTGTCTGGCTATGGAACAGTGAACCTGCCATATTCCTACCTGTCTCTGTTCATCCGGCCTATTGAGCGGTCAGAGATAGCAGCAATGGAAGCCCAGCATGCCCAGGTTAGTTGTGTATTCAGTATCATCATATATTCAACATATTCATTTTTATAGTTCACAATATATTCATCAAATATCCATGCATTCCCGCCTGTAAATTATTATTATTATTATATGTCCATGCATTCCTGCATGTTTGATGATATACACATATGCTGTACAAAAATGTTTGTACACCACATATATGTTTGATACACTGTAGTATCAAATACCGGTACCATGAGACATTTCAACAGCGCTCTTTTGCTCCTTTGCTCTGGTCCTTCCGCTTGCTCAGCGTGTGCATGAGACGAAGAAGAGCAGTGGATGTATGCATGGGCACTGTGTGGTAGAGCACGGTCTTTGCATTGTAGTCTGTGAGAACAACTACCTGCATGCGTTGCTCACCATAGCATTTATGCTGCTGCTCCCTTCTCCCAACACCAGCAGCTTAGTTGACATGTGCTTCGGCAGTGTGTTGCAACATCAAGTCATGCCTCTTGACACAGGATTTGCCTCTGGGCTTTTGCGTCAGCTCTACATGGTCTGACTTGTACAAAGCGCGCGTCGTGTGCTGCTTTGGCGTTGTCTTTCTTGCTGCAGCAGCAATCTGCACACACACTTGGACCTAAACTGTCAATCATCTTTGCTTGTTGCTTTTATGCCTACGCCTCAGTTTTCATATGCAATAAAGGCTTTCAAGTGTGTCTCAGGGGTGTCCATGCAAAGCTTTGCGCTGCTTATTACGCTTAACCCTCTGCTCATGTTTCAAGTATATCTTGATACACATATCACTGCTTTCACTGGCTCATTAGTATAATTGAGGCTGTACCACAGCATCTCCCTCAACTAGAAAAGGTTGATACCACTCGCCAGGCCTTTCTCAAACAATCGTCACGGTTCTGTCTCCTCGATAGCTTCCCATCCAACGCAGGCGTTAGAGTCTGGTGAGACGAAGAAGCGGCGCATCGAGGTGGCAAAAGCTGAGTTGCAGCAGCAGAGGCTTCTCACAGGCAAACAAGGCCGGCCCTCCATGCTGAGGCGCCTTGTCAAGTCTGTCACCTCAACCTCGGGGGCATCTCTGGAATCCACCATCAAGGCTCTCACTGGAGAGGTCAGTTTTGCAAGGCTTCTGCTGTCACTCACACCATCAAAACAGGCCGCATTTTAGGGCAGATTTGGGGATGAGGGTGACCCTGTGACAATGCAATGGACTTTGCTGATTAGCTATGTGAGTGTCAGAAGAGCACATGATGTTGCATTCTGTCTATCCGTCTTTGTCTGTCTTTCTGCCTGCCTGTCTGTCTGTCTGTGCATGCTGTCATGACGTGGCTGTGTATCTTGGCGCTCACAAGTCTGCATAGAAGTTGTAGGTGTGGGCTGGTGGCAGGTGCAAGCCCTAGACAGCCTGGCCAAAGCCCTTCATGTGGAGGTCCTGGAGCTGCGCAGGGAAAGGGCAAGGGCCCTATCCAGCAGGGGCATCTGGGGCCATTTCAAGAACCTGCTAGGCTATCTGCTCAGTGCGTACTGTCTGTTCAAGTAAGCTGATGTTGCAACCTCCTGCATGCTCTGACATAGCCTCTGCTCACAACACAGAAGCTGTTATTTCTGTGTGGGACGTCATGCTTGTGATAGGGACCAGTGTGGTAGATGTCATGCTTGTGAAAGGGAGCAGTGTTTGACATCACGCTTGTGATAGGCAACAGTCTGGTATACATCATGCTTGTGATGGGCAACAATGTGGTAGACATCATGCTTGTGATAGGCAACAATGTGGTAGACATCATGCTTGAGACAGGCAACGGTGTGGTAGACACCATGCTTGTCATAGGCAACAGTGTGGTAGACATCCTGCCAGTCTTTGTCAACAGTGTGGTAGACGCCATGCTTGTGATAGCCAGATGTGTGGTAGACACCATGCTTGTGTCAGGCAACAGTGTGGTAGACATCGTGTTTGTGTTTTCCAGAATCTTCACCTGTTTGCGGGCCCTCATCTTTGGTGAGGACTTCAGTTCTGACCCGGTCAGCAGAGTGTTTGGCCTCATTGTCCACAAGTCTTCAGGAGGCCAGGTGCAACTGGACACGGCCATCCTATCTCAGGTCCGCCCACTTGCGTTTTTGCAACTTGTGACCGACATGCAGGTGGCTGGGCTGCTGTCAGCCATGCTGTCCTGCAAACATCCCAACATGTCAATCCCATGTACAATTGACATGTATTCACGCCTTCAGGACCTAGTGGCATGAGACAGATTGCATCGCTTCATTTGCATTTGTCTGACATGCTTTGATGTTGATGTTGACAATATGCTTTTGCCAAACCACAGTGATCAAAGCAAAGCTGATGTAGACAAGCCCAAGCAAAGCACGGCGTTCTATAGCAGCAATAACAGAGACAGTGTGGTGATTGCAGTATGTGACGCTTCTTTTCATTGGAGTCATCAGTGCCACTTCATTAAGAGGTTTCTTGAAGAATACACAGAAGGTGAGCGTTGCCTCAGCCTTGAGCACTATATACTTGGCTCAAGCAAGAACCAAGAAGCTACCTGTTGACTATCATGTGAAATTGCATGTCATTCACCAACAAACAGCCATGCTGCATTTTGGTAGCCCAGGTGTGTGTCAAAAGCAGCCAAGAAATGCACCAGAACAATACACATTATCATACCTTTGAACACTGCAGTAGCTGGTTTTGACAATCAGCTTTTGTGTGCAGTTCTTTTTTGCTGTGTCTGGTGCTGGCAATACCACCAGCTTAGTCATGATCTTGACAGAGCTGACCGGGCTGTACGCTATCTCCTCAGTCCTGCTCATCCGAAAGCAGTTGCCCCTCAAATACAGGCAGGCTCCGGCCTCTTACAGCCTGCTTTGCTGCCAGCTCATGTGCATGCATATGCAAAGGTGCCGCAACAGCGTATTACAGTGCCACTGTTTGACTTTGCAGCTGACCCATATGGCACAGCGTTGTCAGCTTTTGCTTGGGTTGCAATCTGATTCGATGCTGCAGCCTTTCTCATTGGGACTGCCCATCTTGACTGCTCCAGTGTTTGTTGCAAGCCACTGCGTCTGTTTCCTGAACAGATTTGCTGCTGGCACTGCGTCTGTTTCTTGAACACATTTGCTGCAGCCACTGCGTCTGTTTCCTGAACAATTTCGCTGCACTGCAGAGGTGCCATCACAGAGGCTCTTGGTGGCGAGCTGGAGTTTGAGTTTTTCCACTGGTGGTTCAATTCCATCTTTCTAGCCTGTGCCTGTCTGACAATGCTGTTGTTTTATGGACAGTATAAGCAGCGCGTGCAGGATACAGATCAGCTTCCTATCTATTACCATACCAGTAAAGAGTGACCTCAAATTGCCGTGCACTGTGCATATGCAAAAGGATGTTATTCCTACAGTGCATGCCTGTTGTTCTCTGCTGCAATTACACAATGTCAGAGCTGTACTAATATACTGCTACATTGTCATGTTTTACGGGCATAGCTGACTCAAACCATAGAGTGAGTACGTCCTTCATGAAAATTTAACATTGCACAAATGGTGCCTGTCAATTTTGACGCACGTCGAATGCGACCGCAGGCGACCATGTTTACGCTACCTCATGCTGACATAAACATGGGCAATAGACTGACGAGCACATACTCAAACTCATCAGCTTTCAAGCTAAAACGGTGGGCTTTTCTATAGTACGGCACCATAAGCACTAAAGTACACAGGCTTCAAAAGCTGCAGATGCATTTGAGCAACCACCAAACAAGCTAGGGACTCAGCAGCAAACCTCTGCTGCGCTTGTGCAACACTTCATGACATCTTGCATGCAGCAACAAAATCAGATTAGCTGCCTAGGCTGTAGCACAGACCATACGAGAAACCGGATGAAAGCTTCTGACTCAACAAAAGCCAAATGTGCCGTCCTACCGACAGCGTTGTTCACTGATTTCCACTGCTTCACAGGGAAGTCTACATCCACCCTGATCAGTCTGGTATTCTGACTGCCATCTGCACCGTACAGCAACTTCCTGGCCATCCCCCTTTGAGCTGTTGCCCTTTGGCCCTGCTGCTCAGCCTTTGGGGACTGGATGCGTGTGGAGTCAAAAGGGACATATTGGTCCTACAAGGCATGACACAATCAATGTGGTGAATCCCAGTTGGGCTGGTCCCAATTCGCTCGCCGCTACTATGGTAGTTTTCTTCTCCTCTGCTTCATCAGGGATGATGAACAGCAACTGCGACTGAAACTTGGAAAGAATATGAAAAGCACATGTGAACAACACATGAACAAGAAGGCTGCGCGAGCAGTAATTGTGCTACATAATACGTAGAAAGAGATTGTGACCAACGGTGCATGAATGTCGAAAGGATCAGGATTGCCTCGCAGCGCATGCAAGTAGCTGCACAGCAACAAGAGAACATGTATCACTGCAGTCCATTTTGCAGCTGCTGGTTGACAAAGCAGAGCAACAGTCACATACATCATTAAAACTGAAGGCACACAATGCAACATTGATGATGCAAACACACGTTGACTCAAGGATGACAAGGTCCTATGACAGCTCAAGCACTGAGCAGTTGTTACGGTTGCAAAGGAACCCATACCTGTGGAGACGCTGCCAGAAGCACACACTTGAAAAGGGTGAGGCTGGGGGCTGCAGCCAGGTTGTGCAGGTAGCAATCCTGCAGCTCTGGTGCATCTGTGAAGGTCAGCTCATGCAGAGTGCGCCCTGCAGGCACAGCCTGCATGTGAGGGGAGGAGAAGGGAAGGGAAGGGAAGGGAAGGGAAGGGAAGGGAAGGGAAGGGAAGGGAAGGGAAGGGAAGGGAAGGGAAGGGAAGGGAAGGGAAGCGACCGGCCAAGCCAGGAAAGGGAAATTTTCAAACACATGCACAGATCAGGCCATGTCATGTGCACACTGGTCACAGGTTGGCCCTTCCAAACTCTGTTGGCACACACAAGTGATATTGTGTAATGCATGAGGTGCAAAGCAAGGTGGTCCACCTGCTGTGAACTTCTTGAAGAGCCACATGCCAGAGCAGAAGAGCTTGTTGGCGCTGCACAGGTAGCCCAGGTGAGGCCCACTCAGAGACAGGAAGAGCCATAACAAAGGCAGGTAGGCCTTCAGCACCGGCTCTGTCAAGGCAGCCCTTATGATCAAATTCCCTGCAGACATCACATCTTGGCTGCACAGCTCTGTCAAGACAGCTCTTATGATGAAACTCCCTGAAGGCATCAGATCTTGGCTGCGCATGCAAAAGCTCCTGGGGACGCCAAAACAGACATTTTCCTGCGGAGAAGTATGCATTCCATGTTGTAGAACTAAAGACAGAACCGCCAATCAGGCGTTTCTGCATTATGAGTTGTGGTAGGGGGGGGGGGGGGGGGGGGGGATAAAATATT